>Ga0228711_1004391_pt1 | contig 21721 bp, 7 predicted proteins | sample MedpolnodulmetaG_2_FD_177996 | JGI IMG/M metagenome (GOLD analysis project Ga0228711, IMG submission 177996) | Root nodule microbial communities from Medicago polymorpha collected in Santa Monica, California, United States - brown nodules | ecosystem: Host-associated > Plants > Roots > Nodule...
AATTAAAACAAGCCACAAAAAACACACTACAAATTATTACAGAAAATTAGAGAAAAGCAAAAGGAACTTACACGATCAGCATCCATATCCTTTGTAACTTTCGTTGGCTTCACAAATCTCTTCCCTGTAAAGAAAAGTTTACAATTTCATTACAGAAAATTGTGCTAAAAATTTCAACAACAAAAAAAAAAAAATTAATGGCAAAAGAATTTACCTTTGCGAGTTTGAGGTAGTTTGCCATGACGATTAGCTGGAATCGATTTCTTCTTAGTTTGGCCCTTGAAAAGTTTCGATTTCTGCGTCATTCTTTTCTGCTTCTGATTGAAATGAAAGAATTAGAATTAGGGTTAGGGTTTTAATTTGTATGTTTCCATTTCGAAATATACAATTGGGCTTTCATTATTTTGCATCGTTCCTACCCTATTTTAAAATCACACCCCACTGGATTTGCTAATAGGTAAATTCGGACAAAATAAAAAATAAAAAATTATTTTATTCGAGTTTTTAATTCGCACAATAATTTTATATCATTTTTGAATTTCAAGTAATAATTAATTTTAGAAAAATTGACGATAATGAGTTTAACGCGTTTCATTCAAAATAATAGGTTGGATACATGTTGGAATATTGATAAAAATATGGAAACTAACTATATATGGAGACATTCTATAAGATTGTGGACAACTTCATTTGTTTGTCTCCTAATGAACTTAACATGAGAGTTTGCAAGATTAGTAGCTAAAGTACATCTACAATCAGTGATAATAGCTTCGAGATATGAGACGTTAGATCTCTTGATATATAGACTATCCACCACACTCGTTTGGAGTCTATCCCAAAATCCATATACTGAGATGTTCTACTTTACCTTCAGGTGTTAGAGTGACTGAGAATGGTTAGTTTTTCCCTGCTTGCCTCTTATGCAACCTCTTTTACTCCCTAGAGTTTTTTTACTCATTTCTATCTTTGTATGGCTATGAGAAAAAAAATAATACATAAGGACTAAATAAAGAAAATGATTGATCATATTATACACTCGCAGTGGCACTCAAAAACATTTATATAGCCAACAAAATATACTGTTCTGATCACCATTTACATAGACTAACAAAATAAACAAGTAAATACTCAAGAAATTAATTCTAACTAAAACTCATGCATCAGTCAAAAACAGATAGCTAAATCCTCAAGAAATCAATTCTAACAGAATGATTAAATAACGAGACTTTTGTACTCATAAACTCAAGATTGTGTATATGCCAAAGAGGTTAAATGGACAAAAGTAAGTAAAATCTAACACAAACATCTTCCTATAACCTAAAATTCAATTTCAATTTCAACTTGAAACAATGTAAAATCAATTTCAGTAACCAAACCCTAAAAGTTAAAATCAATTTCAATTTAAGTACTGCAATCACTATCTTAATTCAATTTCAATTTCAATTGCTCTTACTGCTGCTACTATCAAGTAATTTGAGTTCAAAACTGACCTAAAAGAGAAGAGGAGAAGAGCTGGCTGACCGACTGAGAGAGGAGAGGAGAGGAGAGGAAGCGACGGCCGACGGTTCGGCGGTGGACTGCAGCAGCAGGACCGGTGGTATTAAAGGAAAAGGGTCGTGAGGGAGATAATGGTGTTTTGGTCTGTGATTGGAAGCTATTTAAATGGGTACTATGCAAGCATCGTTTTTTTTCTTTCTTTTTTGGGTAGCAATTCAACCCATGTTTCAATTAGGAAATGTTAAAATGTCCTTAGGATATTGGTTTAGGATATTGGTTAAGAAAACAAAAATAGAAAAATAATAATGAAAAATGGTGAAAAGTTGTGAATTTGACATTTTAAAAGTCAAAAAGTTGTTTCCTTAGAAGAAAAAAAGGTCAAAAAGTTGTTGATTTTCATTAAAAGAAAAAAGTTGTTGATTTCAATGCAAACATGCTACTTTTAGTTTTCTTAATCGGTACCCTAAGGGCACTCGTTACCATAACCCTCTCAATTATAACCCAACAAATCCCCTCAACGAAGTGTTCAAATTTCATGATTGATGACACTTTTATTATTAATAATTTCTACCTTTTTTACTTTTTATCCCCTTTGGGACGTTGGTCTGGTGGTATTGACTTGAGATTAGGGTGCGTGCTCCTCCTGAAGGTCTCAAATTTGATTCTCTCTAATGTCAATTTAGGTGAGCTAATTTAACTTCTTTAAAAAAAAATTCTACTTTTTTAATATATTTTTTTAGAATATAACTCAACAAGGATTAAATTTCCCATGAGTAGTTGCGCGTGCCAATATTTTCGGGGCGACAAATGCGGGCTAAAAGCTAAAATACGGTAAAAATAACGCAAGAACGCAACTATGGAAGCATAAATAAACATCACATTCACAATGAATAAAGACATAAAATAAAAAGTTCTACTTGAAGAGTCGACATAGACCATGTTTGGTTAAACCATCCGCCACTTGATTAGCATCGGAGGACATGATTCCAAGACACAGTACCACTTTTGTACCACCTTAAATGCTGAATACATATATAGTCCGTATAAAATTATCAACTTTCAGTTTTAGTTTCTATATAAAAAATCATCGACTTTTGGTTTCAAAACATTTTTCTAGTAACATATTTAAAGAAAAAACAAGTTTTTTTTTAATTACAATTGGAAGTTATATTTGTCATTTTTGGTTAGTGAAGAGAGTTCCATAACCTACTTTTTAAGGAAGTTATATAACCTTCTTACCTCTCAAATTCTATTATTTCTCTTCAAGCCGCCTTATCAAAATAAACATATATTGGAGGATTGAGAAGATCATTGAAAGGTCACTCACACTCTATACTCCCTCCGTTCCATATTATAAGCAAAAATAAATATGATACTTGGTGAGACATTGATTTTATATTTTACTTTATGAAAAATAAATTGTATTATACGACTCATCAAAATAATAGCAGGAAATATAAATTTTAGAATTCACTCTATCTCATAATATTCTCCTTGAGTCAGAATTAAATCTTAAGCCTGGCAATTTCTTTTTATAAATCTCATGTTATTAATTCTTTGTTTTAGAAAAATGTTCCTCTTTCAATCTTCGTCGTTTTTTCCAAAGCCTTACGATTTGTTCAAATTTTAAAACTCATCTGTGTAAAAGATGCAAACTCGAATTTTAAAATCCAAACCAATCATAGAGCTTTAAGAAATGATGCATGAAAGTTGAAAAAGAAATTAACATTTTAAAAAATGTCATTCCATAGTTTGTTTTATGTCTCTAAACATGTTTGTTCGGTCATGTGGCTATGGTCTATACTCATGATGCCTCCAACAAGAAAAATTAATAATACCCTAGTGTCCGTGAAAACTAGAAGTTCTTGCTTGCAATGTTTGTTTGTTGTGCACCGCTGCATTTTGATAAACCTTAGAAAAAACACGGTCACGCCAATCCTTCTCCACAGGTTGTATATGGTAGCCGAGAATTGATTCTAAACAAATTGATTTTGACTAAAAATAAGTTGAATGTAGGTTATTTATGTTTGGATATATTTAAGTAAAAGTGAATTGAACTATAAATTTAAGGTTACATATTCAAAAAGTACAATATCTAGCTTTAAGTAGAGTAAATTCTACTTTAAAACATTCAAATAGGTCGAAATCAATTCTATACTCTAGAACAAATTTTGATCCTCCATTCTGAGCTAGTATCTCACTCAATAATTCTAATTAATGGTTATTTACAGCTTTACGCGCCACATGTACGTTCTGATTTCAACAATCAGAAAAAACACTCCAAAAACCAAAAAAAAATAAACAACACTAACCATTCCGCCATTGATGAACTTTTCAAGCTCGGCATCTTCAACTTCTAAGATAATGTATTTAATATAACGTCCATAAGTTCTAAGATAAATGTACTACTTTTTTTTTAATCAGAAATGTATTTCTTTTAACTTCTTAACTTCTGCAAGTTTACACAATATATAATTTAACATGAATCAGAATAATTTAAATAGATTAAATTATTCTTTCATGAACCTCCATTTTCACATCTTAACACAACAAATTGTTTTTTTTTCCTTCACTTTTTCCAGCATCTAATTTTTTAAATAACAACAATAAATCCTAACTTTTCTATTTCATGTCGAACTCATGTCAACCACTAGTTTTACAAGACGCAATTGTGAATTGTATGCACGATCGATCAATACAAGACGTAGCTTGAGGTGCAACCTCAACTTTGACATTGCCAGAAGGATTCCCGGCTAGTAGTGGAACCTTGACTTTGGCATTTTCGGAAGGATACGCAACAGAAGGTGCAACGTCGGACTTCACATCAATACGATCCACAATTGAAGGTGTAATCTCATATGTCTAATTAGCAGGGATCAATAGGAGTACCCATATATGAGACATTGCAAACAATTTCATAAAATTTGCCATTTTTTCTGTAAAGACAAAGTTCAAATTTTATAGTCCAAATTGGGATTTTGAAATGTCCAGACTATATAATCTGAATGTGATCACTACAAACATTTTAACATGATTGAATCGAAAACACATAGAAATCTATGAGGAATATGTTTTAGAGTCACATCTGTGCAAATATATTATGAACAGTTTACAATGCAATAAATATCCTTTTTTTCAACAGTCAGATTTTCTTAACACTTGCATATCTTGCACAGAAAAAAAGTAAAAACTGTTTTGCCATAATTTTGTCATGCTATTTTGATCCTCCATGCTTGAGTATTTCTCTATACTTTACATTTTACAGTTTACATCACTACTTGTGTAACTTTGTCCTTTTTATTTTTGTAAACTCTGAAACAAATTTTCCTTTGTAGAGTATGGGCAACTATCCCAAGTTCCAACACTGACATGAGCATCTATGACCTTGGTCACCAAGAACATGAATGGGGCTGTGATGAATGATGATGCCTTTCTCATCATTGAAAGAGTGGCTGTGACGTGGGGTAGGGAAAGTCAATGCTCATGTTCTCATAGTGCTATTATCATTCATGAGTGAAGGTGAATTCATTCACCTCACTTCAACACCATCATATTTTTAGGCTTAGTGACACTTTTGACCCCCTGGTTTTTCAATTGTGCAGTCTTAAACCCCATTAGTTTTAATTGAGTCATTTTGGCCCTTTGATTTCTCAATTGAGCGATTTTAACCTTCTAGCTTACCTTCTTACTGATTCGCATTATCAATTTTCGTTAAATAAAAATGTCACGTTAGTATAATTTAGCCGTGTGGGGGGACTTGGAGGTTCAAAACCACACAATTGAGAAACTAAGGGGTTAAAAGTGCAATGGTCTAGTGACTAGTGGCCACACACACTCCAAGAGACAGAAAGGTTGAAAACATGAGATCAAACTCAAACATCTACATAAACCGTCCTCAAAATCCAACACTAGATCGTAACAAGGACAATTTAATTCAACTCTAGGAGAAGTTGAAGAAAATAGACATGACAAATTGTTTCCACCTACTCAGCATGCATTATATGATACAGCTTTAATTCGTAGTATTACATAACTTTTGGAAACAAATTTAGAGTCATTCATCAAAATACTTGAAAGATTAGAACAAACAATTTGGTCTTCTAAATCAATCTAGTAGCATTAGACATTGAAGACCGTCAATTAATGTTGAGTTGGTCAATCAATTTAGTCTTCTATTAGAGAATTCAATCAATGACATTAGTCATCAAAATACAAAAGTACAAGCATTTCTAATGTATGTATCTCACAAATACAAAACAATAGAAGTTCAACTAAATGTTTAGAACCAGACTACTGTGATAGATGATGGATGTGCTAACACAACAGCTTGAATGAGTTTTGATTTTCCAAGTTCACACACACTCTTAGCTGATAGAAAGAATAAAACATAATACTTTCTTTGAGTTTATAATACTATAAGTTAGTTGTATTTAAACTGCTTTATACACATAGGAGGGTAAGAAAACCAAACAAGTGAAAGGCACTCACCAGTCACCACCCCAACAAAATCCAGCAGCTCCAACAGTAGAAACACCTTTACTTTTTAAGTCTTCAGTTATAAGTTGTGAAATTTCAAAACCTTTCTCCTATGAATATAATACATGCAAGTACCAGAAAATTATGTATTAATATTTACATACAAAACACAATTTTTGTACATTGGAATTAAAACAATCCATGATATTCAATCAACAAATCCAAACCGAGTGGAAGGCACAATAACTTTACACAATAACTCTTAATCATAATCTAAGATCAGAGTTATCGAAGTTCCATATAAAAAATTGAAGCAAGAACTATCATTATAAAAGTACTAACTGGTTGATGGTCTTTACTCCAAACAAGTATAGATCTGTCAACATTCTCAGGATCATAGGGATCGCTGTTGAAGAAGTCAGGAACCACCACATAAAACCCAGTTGCTGCAACCTTGTCTGCAAACATCCTTCACAAACAGATCAACAAAATGTGAACCAAGGGAATAAAAAAGCCAATTCTTTTGTAAGCGAAAAAAGGTAGGCATACAAAAAATTCACCATGTTATATCACAGCATACCGTCTTGTTTTAAATATAAGCAAAAGTCAACCTATATTCGGTTTAAATTTGGCCAAATACATTTTTGACTTTTGTTCATATTTAAGACCAGAGCCCAGAGGGAGCGTTTAGTATCAACATTTCATATTGAAAACGTGAGAATTGGTGACCATCATCATACCTTAAAATTTGGGTTTTATATCCTACAAAACAAATTAAGCAAGTGAAGTTAACTTGTATATATTGATTAAAAACAAAAACTGTTCAACATGTGATGTAGATGCATTCAATATATGAAACCATGACATACTCAAAATACTACTGATTTATCAAAATAATCAACTAGATACACGTATTAGATAACACATAGACTGAATTGATTGACAGCTTTTCATTTCAAGGAGTAGAAGACCAAATTATATACCCCAATAATTTCAAGAGCTAAAATGGTGATTCATTCAATATTTTTTTTTATTTTTTACCTTAAAAGAAATATAATTTTACGAAAGGAACTATTGCGAATATGGCTAATTGAAAACCATTCAAGGTCCATCAACATAGAATAGCCAAAGTAGTCTGCAGAGTACCATTCATAAGATTGAAAAAATATGGTTGAGAGGGGATATCCTACATAAGGTAGTTAGCCATGGTTGATCTAGGAGATTAACCATTGACCAAAATCGGTGGATACTTCTCACCAATAACATGATTACGGAACAAAATAGTACAGTTCATAAGCAAGAGAAACCTGCAAGAACAAAGACTGATTTAAAAGAAAACAACCCAAAACATGGGTTGTTGTGGCAGACCAAACGAAAGCCCTTGAGCATGACATTACCAAGCCTTATTAAAATTGAATTACAAAATAACAGAGAAACATGATCAAAATAAGCTAACTCTTTATTCAGAATTTAGGCGTTTTAACACGCTTGATTGTTATTACAATTGAAAAAAATGAAAAAATACATGAAAATAAACCTACAACAAACAGAATATAACATTTCAGTGATACAAAGTAAAACCCAGGCAATGTGCGATCTAGAGTGGATACCATCAACCAAGACTCAGTAACTGTATTCTCATGGAACTATAGCCAAAAGGGGTTGTAATAAACAAGCATTTGTGTATTAAAAATGCTTGCAAAAAAGGGCTAGTAAGGGAACAAACCAAAACTCCTTGGAAAACAACCGAGTAAACAAACCGCGCCGCAAATCCACACTTGATAGTCATATCAGCCAAAAAAAAGTATGCTGAATGTTACCATCTGCTGCTTCATTATTAATAACTTGATAAGTAATCCATTATCATTTCCTTATTCAGCAGTTCCATCACGATTAGGCCAGAATATCACATCTCCATAAATTCTCCACGAGAAACTCAATTGCATTGCTGTCAATTGTATTGCAATTTTTAATATTCAATCCCGACAAGGCCTGGCCTAATTTCACCAGGAAAGGCACACACTTGTTCGATATACCTGAACAGTCAGACATAGAGAGCACTCGCAAACTAAGATGATCAGCACGAGAGAGAACGGCTATGCCTGCATCAGTGATTGCACACTTTGAGATGTCTAGATCATTCAACAGGAGGCAGTCGTCTGCAACTGCAACCAAACTTGCATCAGTAATATTCTGGCATCCATCGAGATTTAGTATTTCGAGAGTTCCACCATGTAGCCTGGCCAACTCGGAAACTATGTAATCTGTCAAGTTCCAGCAACCTGTAAGGTTCACCTTGACAAGTCCAGCCTCACAATTCTCCAAAAGAGGGAGAAGGCCAGCGTCAGTTATGCCGCAAAGTCCAGTCAGATCAACATGCTGAAGTTGGGGACACAATTTCCCGACCACAGCCATGCTAGCAGTGCCGAAACCAGGGCAGTTTTGAATGGTTAAAGATCGAAGAGACTTGCAAGGTGAAAGCATAGATACTTCCACATCAATGTCTTTAATTCCCATACACTTCACAAGTGTAAATGATTTCAACTTCGTTTTGATGTTTGAAAGGGCATGGAAAATCCCACATTGGGTGAATCTGTTACACTCTTCCAACTGCAAGCTCTGGAGAGATCTTGTGCATTTGGCAAATGCTACCAATCCAAAGTCGGATACCAAGCTACACCTGCGAAGGCACATCTGCTTCAGGTTTGGGAAACCTTTACCCATGGCTTCGATGCTCGCATCGGTTACCCCTTGGCATGAAGTAATAGTTAGTGACATCAATTTCTCTAGACCTTGAGCAACTCCCATGACGCAAAACCCTCTTTCGCTTACATTTTGAAGACCACTTAGAACCAGATTCGTTACTGCCTTTCCATAATGGCCAATAACAGCCAGAGAAAAATCAGTAATATTCAAAATCTGAAGCTTTACCTTTGACAAGTTGGAAGCCGATGATAGCAAACTAGACACACCATGATCTCCAACAAGAGGACAATCCTTGATACAGATTGAATGTAACTTGGGACATAACTTTGCAACAGCTTGCAGACCCTCATTTCCAATCATAGAGCATGATTCGATGTTTAAGGTTGTCAAGTTAGGGCAACCTTCAGCTATTGCAATCAAACCCTTGTTGGTGATCGACGAAGAATGGCTTAAGTCGAGCGTCTCCAACATATTACATCCTTTTGCAATCTCACAAAGGCCCTTATCGCCAATGGAAGACACATTCCACAGTGAAAGTGATCTGAGAGAAGGGCAACCATGAGCAACTGCTGAGAGACCATGGTCTGTGACACCTCGAGTCGAGTTGTTTCCTCTGATAGATAGCTTTCCAAGTCCACCACGGCAACCAGTCCCAACAGCAATAGCAGCAAGCCTTACATCAGTGGCTTTCCTCCCTTCCAAACGCCTTGTAAGGTAGCCATCACCTTCAGCATCTTCATCAATCTCATCTGAAGAGATTGTTTCTACACCAGATTTAATGTTATCTTTGCAAATACTGCTCATAAGCATAAGCCACCTTTTTGATACACAGGCACCTGAGCTTCTCTCTTTGCCACTTGGAAGGCGTCTGAATATCTCAAAGAGACATTCGTCCGGAAGGATCTCAATGGTAGGCTTAAGATCTTGCCCGTGCTCAAGAGCTTGCTGAAGAGATCCAAAGGTAAATGGGGCACTGATTCGAGTTCGCTTCGTAGGAGAGCAGTGCACATCAACATTGGAACTAATAGTGTACACCCTACCCCCAGGATGCAGTTCATCATTACCTGAAAAAGTCATTCACACAATCTAAATCAGTCACACACACATGATTGTTACAATAAGATACCCTAGAAACAAAACTCACCATCTATCTTGTACATCACACACAACATAATATCTATCACTTGCAATCTAGCACATGCATGTTCATTTCATTCCATTTCACCAAAGAAAATAAAAAGGGTTCTTTTTTCAAACCAAAAAAAATAAAATTAACTTCTTTGTTCTTAAAGAAATCACAACTAGTACTAGATCCAATATTTTCTTTGTTATTCTTACTAAGGATCCTTATTGCAATTGGCAACAACAAGCTATAAGATAAGAGTGTTTCTCCTAAGCATGCCCTAAGATATATATATATATATATATAACATCCATAGAAAGAAAGAAAGAAAGAAAAAACACTCTGTTATGTTATGCTATAATCCTAGGATCAATTAAAACCAAAAACTTGAAAACTTAAAAATTGAAGAATCAAACAAGAATACATGCAGAAAAAAAAGAGCAATTAATCTAATCACAAGAAACACAAAGCAAGAGTAAAACATTAAAAGACAATTGAAATAGAAAGAAAAAGAGATGAAGTAAAGTTACCACTCTGATTGACACGGCCAGGCATGAGCACAAGAAACAGAATTCAACAACTCCAAGTATAAGGTGAATATCAAAAAGAGAAGAGACAAGAATAATGAACAAGAAAGAGAGGTATATAACAGAGAAAAGGGTCAAGAACATTGATGCCAAAAAAACTCCTTAAGGAGCAAAAAAATGCAGAAAAGGAAGAAGAGTTAATTTAGTTTCTGTATTGAGAAAATGTATGAATATGTCACGTAAATTGAAAATATTGTCGTGAAACCAACAAATGGTTTTTATATGTTGGAAATAGGAAAAAGATCTTAGGTGTCGTCCACAGAATAAGTACAATGTTACACTGCAAGATTTTAGAATGCAATGTATACTTCCTTAAAACCGGATTTTTTAATGTAACACACTCACTTTCTTTCTTTCTTTCTTTCTTTCTTTCTTTCTTAGTCCAACCACCTCAGCAAATACCACTTTCACAAAAAACCAAAACCACTCTTTATATTTCTCTTCTTTTTGTTTTGGGTCTTTAATATTTAATTAATTTTGATTTTTTACCTTTTTTATGAAATTGGGCCGTTGAGGAGGTTGTTGAATAACCTTTGCCTTACAAGGATGTTCACCATATTTGTACTTGATATTGACCGGTACATGAACATTGAGAAGAACAACATTGGTATTTGGTTGGGGGTATTCAATATTTTTGTTTAGCTTTTTATGGACTTTACTTTATTAATTTTGATTTTTCAACCATTTATTTTTGCCTTAATATAACATATTATTAATATTAACCCTCATTTTTTTTTTTAAACTGTTAACTGTCATTAGTTGTCAAAAAATTGTCATTAATAAAAATATACTATACAATGTTATTTGTCAAAAAAAAATAATACTATACAATGTTATACAATACTGTAGTGGTCATAAAAAAATATATTGCAGTTGTCAGATTTTAATTGTATTCTTGTTTGGTTTTTTCTCCATTTATGCCTTAATGTAATTTATTATCAATTTCATTATTATTTTTTCACCATTGACTGTCATTAGCTGTCACTTATAAAATATGAAATGTTCTAAAATAGAGTTTTAATTGTAATTCTAGTTTGGTTTTTTGTCCATTTATTTTGGCCCTAATACAACCTACTATTAATTCTCATTAAATATTTTTTGTCAAAAAATAAATAAATTCTCATTAAACATTTTTAACTATTAACCATCAATAATAAAAATATGAAATGTTTGTCCCATAAATGTAGTTCAAGTGACGGCTACCAAAAACATTATTTACATGGGTCATGTTCGAATCTCAATGCCTATTTTTTTATGTTTAAAATGTATAAATTTAGTCACTATACTACTTGATAAAATAAAAATGAAATGTTCTATAATATTGTAGTGGTCAAATTTGAATTGTAATTCTAAATTAAGATAAAATGTCCTTTTCAAAATTAGTGCTTATGATTTTCGGTCCATTCAGTGGCAGACCAGAAAATTTATAGAGTCTGGGCAAAATTTTATCACACAATAAGGCGTGACAAGAACGTTAAAACATGGCTTTACGCAAGATATTATAAATTTTCGACAAACGACAAATTAATTATGAATTTTTAAAGTGTCAAAAACTCAAAAAACAAAACAACGGAAATCTCGATCTATAAATCAAATTTTGAGCTCATTGTTTGCAGAGACATCTATAAGAATACATAAAAAGGATCTGTAAAGTTTCATAGCATTTCGAAGTCGTTTCAATTTATTTTGATTTTTCAACCAAAACGTGCAAAATTGAAATTTTGTTCCGAGTAAGCGTATACTCACAGGTCAAATTTAGTTCCCTAATTTTGTAGGCATGACTAGAACATGATAAGAACCTTCATAATGAAATTTTGTAATTTTTAAACGAGATACAAGTTAATTATAAATTGTTTAAGAAATTCATAATTATGGGAATAAAAATTCATAATTAATTTGTCCCTAGTCGAAAAAATTTAATTTTTTGTGTAAAGCTATATTTTAACGTGCTAAACATGTATGAAAAAAATAATGAAAAAATTCAACCTCTATGTCACATTTTTATACTATGTGTATATTATAGGGTCAAAAATAAGAAGAAACTCGAATTACAATGCTAGAATATATGTTTTTTAATTTTATATGGTCAATTTGAACAATTAACCATTCAAAATAAGAGAGATGAATCTGCCAATAGTGTGTTAAATAAAATTAAGAGGTAAATGCCCATTCCGAGACCTCTTTGCGTGTGAGAATTTTCAAATTTTGCCCAATTTTTAAACTTTTTTAAGTAGAAAAAAGGGCTATTTGGTTGGACTTGATACAAAGAAAGTAGCTGCTGAGCCCAGGCTAGGTGGGGGTGCCACCGCCCCTGGGTCCATTTATTTTTGCCCTGCTAAAATTTGTTATTAATTATCAATGTCATTAAATGGAACGTTGTATGCAATGACTATCCAAAAATTTAGGTTCATTTAAATATAAAACAAAGGAAAATGTTAACTTATGCACTTGGGGCATAAGTTAAAAAGGCAAATGTAGAAGATTTTTCTTGAAACTTGTGCATTCAATGCCTTAAAAGTTGCAAAAGTTATACTTTTAATATAAAATTTATTTTTAATTTCTATTTTAAGCTCTTTAACTTGTGCTCTAAGGGCACAAGTTAACATGACCTTAAAATAAAACATCTCTACCATTAAATAAAGTCGACTTTGAAATTCAAAGTTAACAACTTTTTGGGTAGACTTTATTTTGAGCAAAATTATATTTCGCAACTCAATTTTTTTTAAATATAAATTTAAATTTAAATCTAAATCTAAATCTACTCCAAAATAATGGTAAATCAGAAAGCTAATTAACTTTCTTTTAGTTGGATATTTTTCTATTATAAATTTCTTCTTAATAATCTAATCTTATTTTCAAATTCAAATCTTAAAACACATTAAATAAATTAAACTAAAATAAATATTTTATTAATCTAATCCTATTTTCAAATTCAAATCTTAAAACAAATAAAATAAATTAAACTAAAATAAATATTTTATAAGTTATTTGGAGGAAAATGATTTGCGATAACCAGCTCCTTCAAGATGTTTGCTTGTTAATTAGTTATCTATACATGCTAGATTGAACAAAGTTGCTATACACCCTGACCAATTGTCTATTTTGTGTGAAAAAGAGAATGAAAATCATTCTCATCTCTTCTTCAATTGTGAGTATTCTGATGTTGTTTAAACATATATTTTGTAATAGACTGAGATAAGTATCAACACTAGCAACCGGTAATTAATAATGCAATGTGTTTAGAGATAATACGACATGAACAATGACATGCATCAATCGAGCATAATTGTTGAGTGTGACTCGATATTTGATTTTAAATGAGAGAAATGGTAGACGATTTCAGAATTTGCATTAAGCAGTTGTTTACATTAGAGGATTGCAATCTAAGAAGCCGAAGTACCTGATTTTAAGTTTGTAAGACCTTTAGTTGTTCATGTGTTTAAAGCGGTGTTCAGGTCTCTTTATTTTTTGGTTTTTCGTTTCCATGTAGTTTGCAATAAATGTTTTGGTTAGTGAAATTTCTCTCTATTTATCAAAAAAAATGTAATTTAATGTTGTTTTGAAGAAGATAAATTAGCTCACCCAAATTGACACCAGAGAGAATCGAACCTGAGACCTCAAGGAGGAGCACACTAGGTCACAAGCCAATACCATCAGGCCAACAAGAGTGGGTTAATGTTGTTTTAATATATTCTTCAACTTTATTCATTTTTTTAAAAAATTAATTGGTTTTAAAAGGAAAAACGGGACTGTCCAATCAGAAATGAAGGTGTGATCATAGAAATTTCCATCATTCTTATAAGTAATTGTCAAATGAAAAAAATTGATTTGTGAAATTAACAAATTTGATATTCATTTTATCTATGATATTAGTATCTGTTTGTTACTGTTTTTTATTTAAAAAGACTTTAAATAATTTCAACTGTTTTTATAAATTTTATAAAAAAAGTTGTTTTTTTTAAGGAAATAAAAAAGTTGTTGTAACTTCTTTTAAACATCATTTTCAATAAATGTTTGTTTCTTAAAAGTGATTTTTTTTTATTTTGTAACAAATAAAAATATAGCTAATTTTTTTAAGGGAGTATAGCTCCAATTTATTTCATGTTTATATCTAAATTAATTATTGAATATTACAATTTTTTTAATTCGTAACAAATGACCTTTTTATAAGGTAAAAAGCTTGTTAAAAGTGCAAAGATATTTTCATTTTGTTTGTAATTTTAAGAACTCTTTTCTCCTGTAGCCGCCACCAGCCCTTCCATCGCCTAATCTAACCACCTTCTTTGTTCTCTTTCCCCTTCCTCTTTAATCCAAACAGGCCGGTAAGATGTAGCTCTTTACTGCGGTGGTGCGATGAGTGGCGGTTTGCCCTCCGCACTACCAAACCTTCCAGATCTGTCGTCGCCTCTTGGTGCGGTGTTGCTGGGTTCTGGGTGGTTGAACCCCTTTGGGGTCTGTCTTCATCGGAGCCTCTGGTTTCGTTGGTTCCTTTGAAAATGGCATGTATGCTCTCATCTGGGTCGTCAGTTCTTATGGGTTTTGTTTCAATTCGTTCTGTTGTCATTCAACACAGCTATGAAGGCTCTCTAAAAACACGGTTCCGCTGTGGCTAGATCTGGTGTGAACAAGGGAGGTCCGGCACCGCGCGTGGCTGGGTTCTCTTTTGGTATTTGACGGTGCTGGATTTGTTGCGACTGGATTGCTGGTTCGTGGTTGGTTTGTTCCACCTTTGATTCTCTACTTCCTTTTTAGAGTTGTTGAGCGCTGCAGGTTTCATGGTTTATTCTGCTGACATGCGTCAGTCCCACTGCAATATGTGATATTATCCTAATCACTATATGTGTTTGATTGGGATTGTTGGGCTCGAAATAGTAGTTTTACTTGCTGTTGTTTGTTGTAGGGAGTTGTCAGCTCTTGGATTTGTATCGTGTTGGCAATCTGTCCATACATTGTTTTTCAGTTTTCAGTGGTTTACCCGCTTAAATGAGACGTGTCAGATTAGACGTTTTCCTTACCGGCGGTCAAGCATTAGCTCGAATTCCCAACCTACCGTCTTCGTCATCCTCAAGGTTGTCGTCGTTCTTCGAGATCTGATAAAGGACAAACTGTTGTGTTGATCCAGATGTTTCTGGATGGTGGTTGCGATTCTGGTCTAAAGTTTCCAGTATTCCTCCCCGTGCTGAAAGAAGGGTCTTATTTAGTCTTTGTTTTGGGGCTCGAAAGATTATTTAACTTGTTGTGCTCTGCATGAAGAGGATGGTATGTGGACCTGCTCCATGTTGACCGTTGGTCCATTCACCACGGTCTAGACCTCTACTAAGAGGTTGTTGTGATCCATTTGTGTTGTTTTTAATTTACATACCACCCGTTTGGGTAGACCTACATTTTATGGATAAAACTGGTTAGATTTATGTCCCCTAGTTTTTTTTATGTATTTTTTCCTTTTTTTTTAATAATATATGAGCATTTGGCAAAAGATCATAGTCGAGTACCAACTTAGTTAAAAATCACTCTTTTTTATGTCATTTGCTCTTGCCTTATAAAAAAAAACTCTTTTCTCCTACTCGTACAATTTATGAAATAGGAATGGTGAATTCATAGGTAATTCTTTCTTTTGATTTTAGGTGCTTGTGATAATCAACTTGTGTCTTCAATAAAAAATTTCAAATTTGTCATGCAAACAAAGTCAAGTAGGGAATTAAGGTCAGAATGAAACTTCTTCCTTACGTGAGTCTGCTGGGAAATGGTGAGACAATTTGCATAGTGTCTCTGTTGACTTAGAAAAAAAGAAAGATATGCATAGTGACACTTGGTAAATGCATGTACGAAATGAAGTTTGATGGTACTCAGTACTCACCTCTTTTGGACAAGTTTATTCAATGAATTTGTTTCTCAGCCGTAACATGCAAAATTATGTAGGGTCCATTATAAATTAAATGACCCAATGAAAGGGACCAATAGTGACTTGTTTAAAAGGATTCAAAACAGTGTGTAACATTTTAAGACGAAAAGAATATCAAAACTTTGGGTTAAAATCAATGGATCTATTTTGTTTTAAGCTTTTCATTTTTGCCAATAACGTTCACATTTTGGCATTTCCTATCCTAGCTATGCAACTTTACTATTAGCTGGTTGATGGTTGGAACAGTTGTAGATTTTTAATTAATAATTTGGTTGCACACTTGCAGTCTTGTAATACTACTAGGTGCTGCCAACTTTGGCAATTGGAGATTAATTTAAATTTTGATAATTTATAAAGGGAGCGATAAGGTTAAATATGTTTTTGTCCCTATAAATATATCAATTTTTTCGTTTTAATTCCTCTAAAATTTAACCCTATATCTCATTTGGATCATATCATATGAATATATAATCTTTTTATATCTTATCTGGATCATATGAATATATAATTATTTTAATTGCTGAATTAATACATATATTCATGGGATTTATAATAAAAATCCATATATAATCTATTGACAAAAATGTATGAATTTGTACTAAGTTACAAAAAATGGTAGGTCCAACCGACCTATCTATATCAACTCTGTTGGTTAGATCAAATGTATAATCAAGATAGTAGATTAAACTTGCATAAATCAATAATAAATGGATGACACGTTCCACCAAGGGGATGATATGATACATTGCATAAGTTAGAGCTTTTACATTTTTAATTGGTACCAGAATCATTACGCAACTAGGAGGATGAGATGAACTCCTTCTATTTTTGGGAAAATGATTTATTCGTGAGACTCTTTAATTTGAAGCTGCAAATATTTCTTACCCGCACTCAACGCGAGGGAAAGCATATAAAGAGCAAATTGAAAACTATTTGTAAATCATTTTTCTTTTTGATAATATAAATTTAAAATAATGGAAAGATTCTCAAGTTTGAAGATTTTATTTTAAGAAGTTAAGGTTCAAAGAACACTTATAAATATATTTATTTACATTTACTATTTTTTTTAACAAGTCAAAATAGAATATATCAGATCATCAAAGGTGATTTATCTCGCACGAGATGTGCAAAAGAGAAGCACTCACCAAAAAATACAGTTAAAAGTCTAGTGCCATAAAAGAGCACTCCGAAAGAAAGACAGAACCAAAACAAAGCTACAACAGTACACCCATACACGGTAAAGGGTGCCGCCACCAGTCATGATAACTGAAGGCGTAAGTAGGCTTATATGCCTTTAGCCAAGAAAAAGACATAAATTTAACATTATCTACTAAATGATCCAAGGTGTCAATCTTCTGATTAAAAATCTTGTTGTTTCTTTCCTTCCAAATAACCCAAACAATAGCCATCCAAATCACCATCAGAAAAGAGTGAATAGCACGCAGGAGCCCCGCCAAATGACAAAATTGAAATAGATGATCATTGATGGACGCCGAAGCAATAAAAGAAATGCCTAGCCACTGATAGATGCGATGTCACACCAGAACAAAATGAGTACAGGAGCAAAGCGCTGAAGAAAATGCGTCTGAAGAATATGCTCCTAAAGAAAAGCGCTCCTGAAGACACGTCATCAGAAGCAAGGTCATCAGAAGAAAGATCATCAGAAGCTACTTCACCAGAAGCGTAAGAACGTTGACATAGTACAGTGTACGAAGTGTACAACCACTAACTCTGCGCATGTCTCTGCAACCACTATCTCTGCATCTTGTCTCTACATCAAGACAAGAATAACAGTAATGTTCGCAAACGTTGTTTAATCACAAGTGGAATGGATTTTGAATTTGTTCTTCATAGGACAATCATCAAATCAGGCAAAAGATCAATGGTGAATCAAAGCTTCAGACAAGACAAGCTGATGTACCGGCTAGTTCTCAACGTCTCTCAAATCCTCTATAAATAGGGATGAAGACTTGAAGAAAATATAAAACAACACATATACAAGAAACACATATCTGAGCCAAAACATCGCAAGTTTAAACACATCAACAATTTAGAGAATTCTTACAAAAGTTCATATCTTAGAATTCTTAAGTGTCTAGAAAAACAGAGTTTGTTCTGTTTGTATTGTTTTGTGAATACCTCTGATTGTATATCAAGTATTCAAAACTCTTTTCAATTCTCTGTAATTGTTTAGTGAAGTCTCTTTCTTTTGTGATTGAGCATATAAGTCTCTTTCTTTTGTGATTGAGCATAGAAGTCTCTTTCAGTTGTGATTGAGCAAAGGAAGTCTCTTGGAGTTGTCTTTGAGCATTGAGAAGTCTCTTACTGTGTGTTTGAGCAATTTGTAATTTGGTATTACATCTTAGTGAAACTCTCCTCGGAAGTGCAAGGGGGACAGGACTACTTCCGGTTTGTGGAAGGAACCTGTATAATTGCTTGTGTTCTTTCTTTCTCTGTTCTCTTACTCTCTATCCGCTGCACTAAGACTCTGAACTCAAGTCAGACTCTGAACTACTTCAGACTCTGAATCTGGGAACAGTTTTTCAGAACGTAAGAAAGAAAAGTTTTTGAAAACACAATTCAACCCCCCTTCTTGTGGTTTTTCTCACCTTCAGAGATGTATAACTTGGACCATCCATGAAGAGTTAGTTTAATAAGAGTTTAACATTATAATTTCAATAAACGAAGTTCAAATCTCGTATAAAATAGATGTAAAAGGATCTTTAGTGTCAACATTATTATTAGTAAAAAAAATTCTCAATTTTAATTTTTAAATATAACTTGGACATTAATAAGCCTTTAACGCATTATTAGAGTTAAATTAATTTAATTTTTATAAAAGTGCATTTCCGACATAAGAGTATAATTTTTACTTTAGTAATAGGAGGATTAGAAAAATATATATTTTTCTTTTATTTAGATATTTTCACTCTATTTCCCGTACGTTTTTAATGACTAGTGTCATATGTCATACCTATAGTCAGTTTCCTTTCACCAATATTGTGCATGATTGGTTTTTTCTGAAATCAATAGACAAATATCTTTCTGAAAAAATGAGGATATATCAATATGCATAAATAGTTAGGATGGACAAACATGAACCATGGAAGCCATATCAATATAGATATGGCATAACTCCCAAATGGCTCTCTGATTGCAGATGTGAAGACTAGAAACATTGGACCTCCCACATTGATTGAACCAACTTGCCACGTTCCCACTTGTCACAAGCTCTATTCTCTCTACATTTTAATTTAATTAATTATATTAGACTTAGTAAAACGATCCAAAAGATATTGAAGGAAAAAAAAAGACAATCAAAGACAAAAGCCACTCAAGAGTTCATGCATGTAATTAAGCTGTAACCAGCAACTAGGCCACGACATAAACTATAAAAGGATAGTATGAATGGGGTAAGGTACAATCACTCTATCTATATTGATTACAAATTAATACGAAATTACAGGTAGGAGTATATAGATAGTGATATTTATATAAATATTTTACAATTAAATTTTGGAGATGCCACACGGGCTTAATTGTAAATTTGGGGCGGGTAACCCTTTTCAGAATGTTTGTCCAAAGGATCACGTTTGGTCTGTATACAATGATTTAATATCAGTTTTCCAAATCTTTTCCTAATTGGATATATTCTTTTTGGATTCTTCAAAACAAAAATCTCTTTCTGGATATAGTTTCTTATTTTTTGACTTAGATATAATTCCTTATTGGGATTTCTTTGGAAGGTGATTCTCAAGCTTTTTTTCTTTTGACGAATGATTCTCTCAAGCTTTGTTCACTCATGTTTCTCTACTTTTAAACCATTTTATGATTTTATCCGCTTTTTTAGTTTTTAATTCTCTCATTTCTTTTTTCCCTCTTACCAAATCAATGACTTAGATTACACATGACTCTCATGCCTCAGTGAGATAATCCTTTTCCAACATGGAAACAATGCTAGACCCTCAACCTTGTCATTGACTTTGTTATGTGAATCCAATTTATCCCTTGCTCAAAAAAAAAAAACAGAGACACTAATTAATTAGTTTTTTGTGATACTAATATTCATTTAGAATTAGACTTTGTTTAGAAGTTGTAAAGAGAGGGAGCAGATCTTAAAACTCTTAAAAAGAGTTTGTCGTCTATTCGAGTTTCATAAGACCTGAATGATTAGTCTTCACAATTGCGTACGAAGAAAATCTATTTACAACACCAACAGAAAAATAGAGGGAGCACAGAGGTGGGTGCCAAGAGAAAGGGAAAGATGTTTTTTTTTTTTTGTGAAAGAACTTTTTTAATTAGTCAAAGTGCTTATTTTGTATCACCTTAAATATTGTAGTTTTTTTTTAAAAGGGCATCAAATTTTACGGTAAAAACTACACTTTGCGTGTGTTTGGTTGTGTGGTGGAAAAAATTGATTTTGATAGAATTGATTTTGGTTAAAAGAGAGTTGAATGTAAAGTGATTTATGTTTGGTTACCTTCAAAACAAAAGTGATTTGTATGAAAAATGTTGTTTGGATGTTTTGAGTCAGAATTGCTTTTAGATGTGTAAAAGACCAAAATGGGCTTGTATCGGTATGTATATACATCAAATTTTACATTTATTTAGTTTTTCATCCTTCATTTTTTTTTTATTAATTGACAATAAAATTACTAGATTAATATTATCAAATTTTACATTTATTTAGGTTTTCATCCTTCATTTTTTTTTATTAATTGACAATAAAATTACTAGATTAATATTATTGTTAATCACATATTCAAATAAAAATACATGTAGGGAATATATATTAAACATGAAGTACTAGTTAAAATTACAAATAGATAATATAATATAAAGTGCAATACAAATTTGAAACATTACAACAATCATTGTCTTCATTTGATTCTCCATTCCAATAGTTCATTTTGCAATGAGATTTGACTACTGTCAAAGGTAAATAATTAGTAACAATTAGTAATGAGATTTGTCTACTGTCAAAAATGGCAGGGCAAAAAATAAATCTTAACAAGAGGTGGTAAAATCTAAAACAACTTTCTGATAAGCATGATCTGTTTAATGTTTCTGGTAACAATTAGTAATGAGATTTGGCTACTGTCAATCATGGCATTACAAAAATAATAGCTTCATGATATTAGCACTTCAATGTTCTAAATAAGTATGACCAAAACAATAATTCCTAACACAATTTTATATCAATAACTTCGGTTCTGAAAGATAAACACTTAGTCCAATCCATTCAATGAATCAGGAGCTATCTTGAATGTCAAAAGGTAAGTAATTAGAAGTTAGTCCATACGGAACCCATATAACCAAGAATTGGACTTTGATAGATTTTTCCTTGGTTTGAAGATAGTTTAAACTCTATGCATGAGTGTGGAAAACAATATGCCATTGAAATGTTATAGCAAAAAAAGATGCAGTAAA
>Ga0228711_1004395_pt1 | contig 21707 bp, 12 predicted proteins | sample MedpolnodulmetaG_2_FD_177996 | JGI IMG/M metagenome (GOLD analysis project Ga0228711, IMG submission 177996) | Root nodule microbial communities from Medicago polymorpha collected in Santa Monica, California, United States - brown nodules | ecosystem: Host-associated > Plants > Roots > Nodule...
AAAAACTTTTTAAATATATATATATATATATATATATATATATATATATATATATATATATATATATATATGTCTGAGGACTGTAAAACAAAATTTTAGGAATAGAGAACAAAAACTGAGAAGGGAATAAAAAAATCAAGGAAAAGTAAACCCAGAACAAAAAGTACGTTACCACACCAACACCACCCACATATAAAAAATAATTTATGTTGGCATTCATATAAAACTGGGAAAAGGAACACAAAAGCATAGAACAAATCCTAGGAGCAGCATACTACAAAAATTACAATAGTCAAGAGCTACAGACAACAATACCTTGAAAAGTTGTTCATCAAAGCGATCGGATGAGAACATGGTAGAAGAAGCAAGAGCTGTAACTGTTAGAAACCCTTTGACACATGACTGCCAATCTTCACTACAAATTGATAAGCATACTCATCTTTTCTATCATCCACTGATGTCATTTCACTCTTAAGTCTCTAACAGACTTGAACACTGCTGGTGCATGCACTTGACCAGGCTGTGACTCTTTAAAATTTGTATATGCACATCAAGCGATTGAGCCACATGGAGGTATCCCACATCGAAATATTTAAGATATAGAGGGTGGAGAATGAGATATAAATTGAAGTGTACTGTATTGAAATTCAAATCAGATTGTCATGTATTGGGTTAGTTGAGGCCTCCAATCGCAAGTGTCACTTCACCCAAAATGCAAAATGTTGTTTTCAATTTTTATTAAAAAAAATGGTCCAACTTGTGAAACCAGCCCAACTGTCGTTTTCTCCCAAGTTTTAGTGCATAGTGGTTTTCAGTCCCGAATGGACAGGGCATAGGTCCAGTTCCCGGTCAAACCGCTGGTTCTAGTTTTGATTACGGTGTTTGAAAGTGAGATTTTTTGGTATTATGTAAACCCTAAACACTTGAACAATTTTCCAGTTAATCCGTGATGAAATTCGTTCTGGAAAAAGTGACAAGGAGATCTACACAAAGCTTGAAGCTGATTTTGGAGAGTCCATATTCTATGAACCCAAGTTTGATAAGCAGACAGCTGCTTTGTGGTTATCACCGGTAAATTTTTCCTGGTGGATTGAAAGCACTCTCACTCTCACTTGTAATTTATTTTGTAGTGCAGTTTATATTTGTATTGATTTGAGAAACATGTGCTTTTGAATAGCTCTTAGTTGCTGGTGCAGCTGTTGGAGTGTGGGCTTACCAGAAGCATAAACAAAAGACTAATGTTCACATCATGGCTCTAAATCTTGTCAGAGGTGTTCCATTGACCCCAAGAGAGAAGGAAACAATGCTTGACGTTCTTACACCGCCTGCTTCACAGAGATTTAAGTCACAGGGAGTTGAGACTTCCACCTGGTGGAGGAGATTGCAAGGTCAATGATCCGATTGACTATTCAGATTGTGGCTTTTACCTTTTAGGCAACTCTGCCAACTCAGTTTGTGGCTTTAAAGGACAACAAAAGTATTCAATTTATATGTTTATGAATGTATATTAGGTTTCACTTTGATGTTAATCCATAAACTTCCAAGACCGGTATTTTAATTTTATGCGTCAACACCCAAGCGTGGAGCAGATATACATGCTAAGAATGAGTTCATATGTGTAATAATGTTGATTTCATTGCTTAATTTCCATGCCAATCCTTAAACTCTGTATCCTGGACTTGATATCCAGGATTTCTGGCATTGTGATTCTGTATTCTGACATTACATTTAAGCAATCAACAGATAAATCCCTATAACATGCTAGAACTAAATAAAATTATGCTTGTCAACACTTATTATGATTCCCTTATGACATGGTAGCTATGCATTGAAATTATGGACGCGGACCTGGTTTTTTGTCTGGTAGAATTGTGAGATGGATATTTATGCAAAAGGGCATCATATGCTTCCGAAATAGATGTAGTATGTGTTTGGTTTAGATTTTGTAGTGTTAGACGAAGGTAAAGCATGCCATTTTACTGTGAATTTGTGAAGCTAGAATTTCAAGCATGTATTTAAACTTTAATAACAATCCCATCCCCAAAATAAATAAATAAATGACACATGCCTAAAAATTAGAATTGTGTGCTTTTCTATTTGGACTAAAAGGCCCATCAACTCTTTTAGAAACACTTATTCAACAAATGAGAGTCATTGTAATTTTTTTTCCAAGGAGAATCATTCACTGTAACTTGGTTTTTATTTTACTTCAGTATTCTGAATTTCATTTTCTCCCATTAATGATATCGTGTTCTTTTTCTTCATATTTAAGTACTAGTATTGTCACTAAATTTGCTGCGTTGTGAGGGACTGATCCCTTACTTCAGACTTGATCCTATTGATATCAACGACATTGTTATCTCCTAAAAATTGTAAAATTTGTCTTTCTTTCAAGTATACTCTATGCAATTAATGTCTTGTTGTTCTACACGCAAATAATGTAATTTGAGTTTTAATTTTTGGGTTGCTGTATTGACTTTATCACAAAAAAGAATAAAGATGTGAACTCTTGCCAAATGAATTGTCACGAAGTATAATTCAACTGTACATATATTTTCAGTAAAATTTCTTAATGTACACATGCTCCAATTAAATTTATTAATGTGAACGTGGAGTACGTTCCTGAACTTAATGGAATAGAGCTTTTTTTAACTGAACAATGTAATAATAGAGCCTATTTTTTACTAAATGTAATAGTAGAGCTAAGAAGAAGAATTTGTGTCATTCACGTAAACGTACTTAATTTCATGTGCTTAGCTTACCCACATAAACAGTACATTACTACTATTGATGGATTGAAAAGAATTTACTACTAATGCAAGGAAGGAGACAACACCAATGAGAAAGAAAAAAAACACCAATGAGAATAATTCACTACTTAGTGACTTATGTGCATGTGAAGTGCGTAAATTTTGTTTCATTTTTTTTACACAAATTAAAACACATTATATATTAGTAAACAAAAATTACACATCATGTATTACTCCGTCAGTCCTACACTTATAAAAGACACAAACTAGATAATTTTGTTGATTTTATAGTATAACTTACTTTATAAGTTACCCTTCATTAATTGTATGTGAAAGAGAAAGTTAATCAAGTGACTGAACTAAAATGGTAATGAGCTCCGACAAAAGACCAATCGTTTGAAAAAATTGAGAGCAAATTTTGAGAAATAATAAATAGTTAGATTGTATACTTATAAGAAAGTCAAATTTTATATTTAATTGATATTAACCCATTTGGGTTGGCTAGTGGTATTGATTTGAGACCTTAGAGTGCGATCCTCTTAAGGTCACAAGTTCGGCTATACCTGTCAATTTCGATAGACGGTAAGATTAGACCCTTATAATTAATCAGTCAATAGATCAGATAACAAGTTTTTAAAAAAGAAATTAATTGATATTGTAATACTACAAAATAAGTATTTGTTTTAGGAGTTTAATTATGGTGCACTGTATGTGTAAAGCCAGTTTACACAGTCATCCAATGGTATTGTGCCACATCATTTACTTTTAAAATGTGTTATTTAAATTATAAAAAAAAAGAAAAGAACAAAATAAATTCGGTTGTTACATTTGTGCAGCATTTTCATCACGTTCTTGCAACATCCAACTCTATAACTCTATTGCTTCTCTCCCTCAATACAAAAAAAACTCAATCAGTTCTTTCTCTTTTTTCACTTGAAGGTATCAAATATCTCTAATATCCTACTTTCTTTTGTTCGTGTGAACGAGGCGAACGCGACTCTCAATAAATAACCGCCGTTACGACTTGAGAACCGTCTTTAAAGAAGATTATGGAAGTTTTGGTCTGAGACATTATAAACAGGTGAATTAACCACATCTTCAATTACTTGGTTTCTTTAGTTCTACAATTTTTTATTTTTTGAAAAATTCAATCACGCATTTTGCAGTCTCGAAAAGATTTTTGTTTGGCAATGTTGTTCATATTTAAACATGTTTGTGGATTTATTAAGTTCAAAAAATAAATTCTATTTGCATATTCTTATCATTCGATTAACTTGCTTTTCTAAATATGGTCAATTCATTGAATTTTTATTCAGCATAACATGATTGTGAGTGTCTAAACATCCTTATAGTATATGGTAGCATATATGGGCAAAGGATGTTTAACAACATTAACAGGCTTTTCTTGAATCAAAACTATAGTATCATTGCTCAATGCTTGAAACTTAAAAGTTCTATCCTACCATTAAACCAGAGCCGATGTCTCGGAAAACTTGTGGCACAGCAGTATCATCTCGAGGACAAATCAGGAGTTGATATTGGAATTAAATATTCAGTTGGCCTCCAAAAGTCTTCATGAACACTGCTGCATACAGATGCAATACTAGGAGGTACCTCAGTGTAGTTCTCCTAAAGAGCATAAAGCAGAAAATCAAATGATTTTTTTCTTACAACTTTGAATGAAATATGAAGGTCATCATGGTCAACAGTTAAATTAAAAATACTCCGTCCATTCCTTTTTCTTGTCATTTTGAGATTATTTACACAGTCCATATTTATGAGTTTGCTTCACTTTTTATTTTCATTCAGAGTCGCAGTTCCATATAGTATATGCTAGCATGTGATTTCATTAAATTTGATGATGTTTAATCATTTGGTTATAATTCTATTTGGAAGTATATAATTCAACTACAATATACCAACAACTCTCTCATACTTATGGTTAGTATGCTGTCAATGCATGCTTTTGCTAGTTTTTGTTGAATTCCACTTCTTGTCCTACTTGAATAGTCAAATACATAACCTGTCTTATTCCTCTTTCCATGTTTCAAAGGGACTTCTCTAACTTTGATTGGGAATGCTTAATTATATTGCAATGTTGTTTAAAATCTTCTTGCACCATTATTCAGGGACTTGTGGACAAGTTTGGCATACCAAAAAAAGAAAAAATATATGCAATCAGTCGGTGGAAAGTACCTTTATGGAAGTTTGCTAAAGAAGAGAACACATGCGGAGACAGGGCAGAGAAAAATGATTGTTAGCTATGGTCACATTCACCTAACTTTTTATAGAGCACTTTCACCCCAAATATGAATCTGAGATTGAAGAGAATGAAGTTCTAGAGAAGCGTGAGACTTCAAATGATGCACCTCTCATATTCACTCAACCTTTTAATTAATTTATTTTTTATCAAATTGTTCTAGTATCTTGTAAATATGTTTGACAATGAAAACATTACTTTATTGTCGGCCAACTATCTAGAATCCCTTTCACATTGTAATAATAAAAGCGATGATATACTTTTGAATTGTGTTGATTTCATTGTAATGCATTTACCATGTTACTTTTAACTTATATCTAAGTTATCAATAAATTCTCTCTATCATAACCTTTCCAGACTTTTTTAAGACCATTATATTCTTTTTTTGATCAAGCGAAAAAATGCATTAAATCGCAAGAGATGCCTGAACCGAGTACAAGATATAGAAATACATGAAAAAAGTAAAAAAGAAAAGAGCAAACCTAATCCAAATACAACTAGTATGAAGAAAAGACAAATCAAAATGTAAACAGAACCTAAAACAATCAAGAGCTGCCATTTTGTAACCAAGGTAAAACAAAGGTGGCTCACTCCATCACTGAGATGAGTGCATAGCCAGACCCTATCCATTCCTTGCCATAGCATCAGCCACACGGTTCCCTTCTCGCCTAATATGAGAGCACTTGCATCTGATATGACTAATTAACTTCTTACAATTGTACCAACGATTCTGCATTCTCCAAGGCTCAAGCGAGTCAGAACTGAAAGCTTTTATCACTACCAAAGAATCTGTTTCAATCCATGTTATTCCAACGCATCTCAGCAACTTTTTCTATTGCGTACATAACAACACTGAATTCTGCCTCTAAAGCCATGGCATATCCGATGTTTTGCACACCTTTTATTAATATTACAGTAAAAGAATACAATGTCATGTTTTATTGCAGCTGACAAGTGACCACATTGGTGGCCATACACTTCATGAATACACCACTTTACATCACAAGATGCTAGCAAAAATGTTGCATCAGACACAACATGATAGGAAACTACTCCATATGTGATTCCAACCTGCAACCATCATGCATCAGCAACATATGCATCAGAGTCACAGTTTTATACAAGAACTTTGACTAATGTTGGGTTGGCAAATTCTACATATAGAGTTGAACTTGAAGTCCCTTTGGCTTTGGGTATGAGTGTTAATCCTAGTGAAATAACATTTAGCGAGGTCAACGAGAAAGTTAGTTATTCGGTTGATTTTATACCACAAACTAAGGAAAGTAGAGGGAACAATACTTATGCTCAGGGCTCTCTCACTTGGGTGTCTGATAAACATGTTGTTAGGATACCAATATCAGTCATTTTCATGTAACATATGAAGGGAGAAGGTGATGATATTATGTTCAAGAAATAAAGGGAATGAAATATATTTGTTGGGGAAATTCAAGAGATACTAACTAAATACTACCATGTTTCTTTATGCAAGTAATTTTATAATTTTTGCACTGGCTAATAGTATGTCTGTGTCATGTTATTATTATCCTTTGAACGTTTAGAGTTCTATGAAACAGTACGTGTGCTATAAATCCAAAGGCTAACCAAAGTAAAGTACCAAATCATGCATGAAATTGATAGGATCACATTTAGTCAAAGTAATTTTGTCAAACTCATCATTTATCCAAACATACACTTTGATCAAGTAGCATGCAAGACTCAAGCTCTAAATTTTCTTTCAAAACTGACCTAACCTATTTAACAAAAGTCGGATACGAACTATTTCCACACCTACATATGCCAATAGAGACCTTGCAACTTAACTGCTTGTAGGTTATGCATACTTTTAAACATATACTATAATCTTCATACTTACTTGTATTGTTCTCCCTTCGACCCTTCTCTAATATTATGATCTACTCCCCCTGCACATAATCCTTCCTGCATCCTTAAGGTGAATCCAAGACCAACTTAGCATCTTTGCAGATTCAACAATGTTAAAACACTTTTAACTCTCTTCCGTCCAAATATAATTTTATTGGGAATGGATCATCTCATATGTAGTTAAGCATGCAAGAATAAAGTGTGATGTGGGTGAGAAAAATTAATCTCTAAAATTTTCGTAAGAGAGAAAAATTAGTCCAATTATTACAATCAATAGATAACTAATTTGTGACAGCATAAAAATGTCAACGACTAATTTGAATTTTATTTTTGTAACAGATTAAGTTGTGTTGTAAAAAAAATTGTCAAAAAACAAAGAGGGTCTTCACTTTTTTTTTTTTTAAATTTATTTATTTAGTGGTCTTCACTCATAAAAATTGAAACGTGATTAAGTACAAATATATATGACTAATAAAAATAGAATGAGTGAAGACGAAACACCGCCACCGCCTCCATCACCACCTTCATTGTCAGCCTTGTCTTCATCACCACCTCCATTTTGATAATAATAATGTTAGGATGTGACATTACATAATCGAATGTGCAATGCATCCATGAAGATCTTAGTATCATGTGCAGAAGTTAGCCCAAATGTGAAGCACATATTGAAATCATAAACGTCCATGTCATTAGTTGATGTGAACCTTTTTCTGCAAGTGTAAGGAGTTTGATGTTCACTAGGTACAATTATTTTCACATGAGTGCCAATTATAGCACCAATACAATCTTTAAAATACAGATGATATTGGTTATCATTTCTAATTTGATGAGGGACATATTTAAAGGTAGGATCAACCGACAATATGATATCTCTAGAAAGGACAAGTGTCGCTATAAAATTAACTAGAAATTGTTTATCGAGAATGTTGAAGTCTCTCTTGCATATTACGAACTGAAGCTGGTTGATTAAACATATATAAGAAAAGTCCAACGTGTTCATGAATGAGCATACCCTTTGTTGTTATTTTTTAGTCAAGTAGCCTCGTGATTAGAATTCACATTTTTTAAGGTGAATAAGTAGGGTGTCTGGGGTTCGGACCCCGGCCCTTACATATGACAATGTATGTCCCTGCCAATTGAGCTATGCTTACGGGGACTGCCCTTTGTTACTTTTAGTCCATAATTTTATTGAAAATAGTTAAAATATTAATATCATGAGCATCGATGTAACTTTTCAACAATGATGTATGACTATTCAACTTTTTATATTGTTTTTTTATATCTTTTTAGTCGTGGTTTGATTCTTTAATTTTTTAAATTAAAAATATTTTAATATTTATACAGTGACACATCCAAACACTTCAATTTGTAAGTATTTTTTTAGGATTCTTTAATTTTTATAAATTAAAAATATTTTAATATTTATATAGTGACACATCCAAATCCTTCAATTTGTAAGTATTTTTTTAGGATTCTTTAATTTTTATAAATTAAAAATATTTTAACATTATATAATGACACATCTAAACACTTCAATTTAAGCTCTAATGCTATAAGCTATTTATCCTTTTTTATTATTTTTTCACATGCGAAAAATGTTACAATAAAAATCACAGCATCTTTGTACCAAAAAAGAAATTCATTCTGCACAAGTACTACTAATCCTGCGTTCGTCCCGTTATAAGCGACGCCGTAGTGATGGAGGAAACAACCGGCTCTACCGGAATCCTAACACCGGCAACCTGCATTCCATTCGATCTCGCAGCAGAAATTATCTCTAGACTCCCCGTCAAATGCGTCCTACGATTCCGTTGCGTATGCAATTCATGGAATTCTCTAATCTCAACCGATCCCAAATTCACCAAAAAACACCTTCACGAATCAACCAATCGCCACCACCTCATCACAACCACATGCATCCCCTCAATAAAATTCATAGTAATCTCTTACCCACTTCACTCTCTCAATTTCAACTCAATTTTCACCGATAACGCCACAGAACACGATTATTCTCCTATTAATCGTAACTATTACGATCGCCTCGTTGCTTCTTGCGACGGTCTAATTTGTTTCGTAATCAATCCTAATCTCGCTCTTCTTTGGAACCCTTCCATGAGAAAATTGAAGCAATTACCCGCTTTAGATACTCCTAAAGAAGGAGATGCTGATGGAAACACTATATATGGTTTTGGTTATGATCCTTTTATTGATAATTACAAGGTTGTATCTGTTTTTCGATATAATGTAAATGCTTGTAAAACTGAGGTTAGTGTTTATACTTTGGGTACGGATTATTGGAGAAGGATTAGTGATTTTCCGTCTCTTATGATTCCTTATAGTCAACATGGAATATTCGTGAATGGCACGGTTAATTGGTTGGCGGATTATGATTTGGATGATAATAATAGCTCGGGTACTATTGTTTCTCTTGATTTGCGGAAAGAAGTTTATCAAGAGATTTCACATCCTGATTATGGTGATGTGAGCTTTAAGTTGAGTTTGGGTGTGATGAGGGATTGTTTGTGTGTATTTTCTCATTCCGACTCTTTTGATGATGTTTGGCTTATGAAGGAATACGGAAATGAAGAGTCTTGGATTAAATTGATCCGGCTTCCTTGCATTTCTAATCGTAGTTTGGTTTTTGGCAATGTCAAGATATTATATGTTTTTGAGGATGATAGGCATGTGCTGCTCTTGCTGGAAGAGAAATTTAAATTGAAGTGGGTTGTTTACGATTCCAAAAATGGTATTATAAAGAGTGCCAAGAGTCAAGACTTTAGTTGGGTAGAATCAAAAGTCTACGTTGAGAGTTTGCTGTTACCTTAATTTTAATATCAGGACTTGGATGTAGATGCTCTGCTATGTTGTTTGAGTGAGGTTCAATCCTAACTTTTATGTTAGTTTCTGTTTGTATTATATATTTTGTTTCATCCTTAATTTGATTGCTGGTGACTTCGAGAATCAATGTTAAGCAATGAATGATGAAATTTGCACATCGAGAATTTGCTGTGTTATTTTCTTTTGTTTTGTCGGTGACAGTCGTTTGTTCTTCTTAATTGCTCATTACGTTTTTACGCTGTTCGAGGTAGAACCTGTATGTAGCTGTTAGGTTAGATGTAGTCTAATAATCTATGCTGATTATTTCAAACTTATATGTTTATGACTCTATATTAGGTTTCACTATAATTTTAATCCACAGAATTCCAAAACCAGTATTTTAATTGTCTGTGTCAACACCCAAGAGTGGAGCAGATATACATGCTAAGAATGAGTTCATCTGTGTAATAATGTTGATTTCGTTGCTTAATTTCAATGCCAATCCTTAAACTCTGTATTCTGGACTTGATGTCCAGGATTTCTGGCATTGGGATTCTGTATTCTGACATTACATTTAAGCAATCAACAGATAATCCCTATAACGTGCTAGAACTAAATAATATTCTGCTCGTTAACACTTTTATTATGACTCCCCTATGACTTGGTAGATATGCATTGAAATTATTTTTGTCTTGTAGAATTGCAAGATGGGCATATGATGCATCTGTAGTAGATGTAAGGTATGTTTGGATTTCAAGCAAACCACGGTGCCAACGTGCAGCTCAGGAAAAGCTCTCATTTGCTTCGAGAAGTCACAGTGAAAATGTCAAGGAACTGAAGTCAGCAAGCGTAGCTCATTGCAGTGCCTTGATTCCAGTTGGATGGACTGCTTGTTAGCTTTAGCAATATTGCAAAAAAAATTACTTGAAGAAAATGCTTGTAAATTCTGGATGTTACGGTATGCCATCATGCATAACCATTGCTCTGTTCTTAGGGACTACAAAATTTAAAATACTCTTATCCCTATTCTTCATGGTTATTATAGTTCTACTTGTAGCAATAATATTAATAACACTCCATTCAGCTGATGTCTATAAATTTTTTTGGTTGTAATAAACACTTTGATTTATAGTATAAACTCAAATTTGAAAAATGTCAACCTTGTGGAAAGATCAAGTTGACTACAGGAGTAGGGGTTACATTTAAAGTTTGCTGAACCAACAAAAAGGTGGGAGTTTCTTTGCATTAGCAATAAGCACCTGCTGAGCTTGTGAAAGTTTCAAGCAGATGCAATACTTATTTACTTATAAAACCTAGAAGGCAAATACAGAAGTGTTGTAGTTGGTAGTATATTATAAAACAGAGTGGCCGGTCACAAAGTTTGTGGCATGCCATGAATTCTTCAATGGAAGTTGACCCTACTGGAATAAGTGAGTCCAACATTCCAATTGGAAGGAGCTACATTCCATGCAATAATAGTCTCCTTGGTGGTGTATGAAGTCAGCCTGAAAGAAAGAGCTTGACCACCTAGTGTTGCAAATGCTTGGTAGGAAGCACCCCAGTTATGGCTCATCTTAATCCATCCTGTTCTGCTTCCTTTCACCATCATGCTCGACATATCTCCTCCACCTCCGACGTTCATCACGTACACCAATAGCCAGTATCCGTTTCCTTGGAAAGAGAATCGAATTCCTCCCTTTCTTTGGCATGGTACCCTATAAATTAACCAACAAGAACCGTTATTTTAAGTAAAATGCTGATTATTTTATACTAAGGAAAGTTTAAACGAGCATTGTGAATTTACCTGCGGTACATAACAGGGACGATACCAGCTTTCCACTGTGCAATTTTCATGAAAGCAGGCTTGGCCATGTCAAAATGAACTCGAGGTGGGTTACACCATCCACCATTATCAGAGGGTTTGGACCAATTAGGAGGGCAAAGATTGGTGGCAGTGACAGTGGTGAAGGCCACATTTCTATAACATGCACTTGATTGGTAGCATTTAATCTGGAAACATGTCCCGCATGCATAACCATTGTTGAACAACGTCGAGCTTAAAGCCACTGTATCTGTCCCGTAACCATTCTGAAACAAATTTCCATATCCACATGCTCCTCCTATAGTTTTAACCACACCCATATTCATAACAAAAAATACATATATCAATATTGGTAATAAGTAAAACACTAAAACTAGTTTACTTTAACATTAACAGAGTTTAATTTTGACATATCATGATCATAGGTGTACATATTTTTACACTTTGAAACAATCGCAACTAATAATCATATAATATGTATGACTCTTAAGCTAGTTATGATAACATGATAAACCTTTATTGACGGTGCATATTAATTAAATTCAACACTAATATGAATGAATGTTGAACTTTGTTAAGCTGTATATATACCCATGGTTTCAGAAGCAGTTTCATCTCCATAAAAGGTGGCATGAGCAAGAGACCATTTACTGGGTCTAAATATCGCCACAGCTACTGTTTGTTCTCCCATCAAAGTGAACATCATTGCATAAGCAATCAACAACATGAAGCTACGAGCTTGAAGAATAGATGCCATGATTAATTTTTTTTTTCCACAACTAATAGCTTAATTAGTTATATTTGTATTACAAAGGGTTGCAATTCGATGCTCATTGAGAATTACAAGTACATGTATCCTTTATATACGAAGTACAGTTCCTATATCACGTCATTGATTAGTTTTAATTGTAGGAGTCGTGATCCCACGATGAATGTGATAGTTTCTAAAATCTCTACAAAGTCAACATTAATATTGTTGATATACATTGTCTTTTTTTTCTTTGTTTAGCAACAACACAACAATACATTGTACGTATGTCGGCGCCAAATAGAATTTGTACTGAATATCTTATGATAAATCAATTTTATTTTTGTTAATTAATTTAAACGTGATTGATCCACACGACTAATAATCCATAATGTCAGGAAAGGAAATGGAATATAAGGTCATTCTACATTTTGTCATATATGTGACTGAAAAACGTGCGTACAAGTTTCATAGCTTTGCATACATTAGAAAATTCATTTTTGTTAGTCGTTATAACAATTACTTAAGGTTGTTAGTCAACAAAATTTTCAATAGCTGACTTTCATGTTTAATCTTAGTTATATCCACTAATTAGTCAACTCTTTGAATCAAATAAAAAGATGAATTACCAAAACACTATAGATAGAAAAAAATATAATTAACTTTAATTTCGTCCTAATCAAATATAAACAATTGTTTCATATGTTTATCTTAAACCCATTTTTATTTTATTTTTAATTAAAAATAAACATGAAAAAATTCGACCCAATCTGAAGTTTTGTTGATCTTTCCTCTTTAATTGATCATGCACCATAAGCATACCTTCACAATATATTTTAATGCATCAAAAAAGGAGGAAATAAAAATATTTTAAAATTTTAATCTCGAGACTTGTATATTCAACTTAAAAGAATAAAGATTGAAGTTTTAATTCCTAAAAAATTGAAGTTTCAAGAGCTCTTAGATTTAAGAATTATAGAAATTAACTAATTTTTATTAATCATTTTTTTTTTAAGAAACAGCCTTCATTCCTCTATGAGCCTCAAGACATCCATCCAAAAAGCTAGTTCATCTCCAAAGAGTGACAGAGAGTTCTTGTTACCATATTTAAGATATAGTTGCATTTCTATCATATATATACTGAATTTACCGTTTGACCAGACTTTTTTACGGTCTAAAAGCTACTTTAAAACAAAGATAAAATAAAGGTCTTTAAAAAAGAAATTAAAGATGTTTGGTTTCTTTATTATTTTTAGTTTTAAAGCTATATTTAAGTTAAAAATTATTTGGCAACATATTATACAAAACTTCGAATTTATTATTTTTTTGGTTGTGTCTGGGTTCGAACCCCGAACCTTGCATATATTTATGCATTGTCCCTATCAATTGAGTTAAGCTTACGATGACAAAACTTTGAATTTATTATGAATTAATATAATAAATAAAAAAATGTTTAAAATATTTTCTACAAATACTCAATGACGTTTATTTTGTGTAACATGAATACAAATTCGTATCATCATATAAAAGACTCATTAAATATTTGAATAGGAGAAATAATTTAAGGAGACTCAAATAACAACATAAATAATATCAAAATAGTTGGTTTTTTCTTTTGCAATTATACTCTATAACAAATTTCGTTATAAGAAAACCATATTTTGGGTGTCACTCAAAAAGATATGCATAGTTTGTTAAAATATAAAGGTGCAAAATATATACAAGTATAATTTTTTTTAGGCATCTATAGTTGTACTTTTAATTAAAATCAAATTTTTATAAAAAAAATTATACGCATTAGTGTAACAAAAAAACAGACAGATGGACATAAATTATTACTTTGAACGCTAATATGTGTGTGTATATATATTCGCGAGGTTAAAGAAAGGAAATAAAAATATTTGGTATCATTAAATGACAGTGTGAATAAAAATATTTGTGAGGTTGTAATGATTAAACGACATTGAAATTAAAATATATAATTGATAAAGATAATAAAATTAAATGGAACCTCCTTAAAAAAAATTAAATGGACCGGTTAAAAAAAATAAAAAATAAAGTGAAAGCAAAAAAATATTGAAATATTATATTCAAAAATAAAAGAAAAGGTTCCCAACGTGAGTTGAAAAAAAGTGCTTGTGAAATAAATTGTCGAGAAGTAGTTTTTTGAAGTAGCATTCAACAACTTTTGGCCACCCATTCAATTTTATGCATTCTAAAAAAGTACTTTTTTTAGTAAGTACTTAATTGATATTGTGTTTGATATAGTTTCTCCTTAAAAATGTTGAGAAGTTTGAAAAGAGCCGGGTCAAACGGTAAGTGAGATTAGTTGTTGAGATATCATCTTGATGGGTGAGATAAGAAAAGTTCCATATTGAAAAGATACAAGTTTATCATCTTATAAGTTAGTTTGTCAAAATATGTTTAGTCCAATATAAAAATTTAATATGATGTTAGAGTCTATCTAATTGGGTTATCCACACACCAAACTTTTGTGCAAAACGAATACTCATCCAAGTCTTAGATCGAGTAATGTGAAGAAGAAAGAAGTTGAGATTATAAATATGAAAATTTAGTTGTGTCTTTGTGAGGGTTTACAATTTTTCTGTGCACAATTGTTTGAGAGGATTTGCTAAATTCTTGTAAAAATTGAAAGTTGAGTAATAAATTATTTTGTTGTGAAACTGTGAATGTAAGTATGATGTGCCGAACTACATTAAATTTACGTTCTTTTGTTGTGCAGGGACTTTCTCTTCTTGGTTTTTCTATACAAGCTCAATAGTGTTAGGTCAGAAGAAGTGTATTGAGAAACACCCAAATTACACATTAGAAAAAAATTAGGGTTGAAAAGAGTTTATAAAGAGTGACATTATTCATTATCTTGAAAGTCGATTTTATAAAGATAAATTAAACTCGATATGAAAACCTAATAACTAATGAATGACATAGCCAGCTGAAACAATTTGTGGAGGTGGTAGGAACAATTTTTCATATATAAGCCTACCAAGTATGTTAATTAATGTCAACCATTGGAGTTAAGGATCCTCATAATTCAAAAAAACAAAAAGCAAAAACTGTGTATGCTATACAAATATCATAGAATTATAAGTATACACATATCAAGCCAATGGTGTTCCAGAGTGAGAATAATGACTTCATTGCCTTTAACTAATGGAAGACCTTGACAATTTCTTGATTTGATAAATTACTCAAGCTACCTTCCACGTGTAAATAGTTTCTTTACCAATGGTGAACTAATCCCTTCACATGAATAATGATATGCCTGTATGTATTAGAGATATAAAAGATTAGTTGCAGATTAATTTTTTTATTTTAAAGATCTTCACATGCCAAAAGTATATGACACAACATATTTAGTAAATATATTTTACAGTATTCAAGGAATTAATCTACCTTCACTTATGCATTACTTCCTTCTGGCAATGTAATCAATCTTGTAGTTGAATCATATAGCATCACAGTTCCACAGCTGAGGCATAAATTTGGATTGTTAAATTTGTGTTTACCATATATCATATTAATTTGATAAAAGAAAATGAATATGGAACTAATGATATGACTTAATAATGCACAAACGGTTTCATACTTACTTCTCACATTTGACTTTGTTGGTTGAATCACCACTTGAAATTGACAATATAGTCCCAAAGAAGGAGGTGTTTTCAGTACCACAATTAGGACAGGGGCCCTTTAATTAAAAATAACTATCTTAGTATATGTAATGGTTCAATATAACTCAACAGATATAAATTACAAAAACTATACCTTCAAGATCAAGAAATCTTTTATAATTGCATTTGTAATTGACTGAGCAAACCATAGAATGAAAGGAACAGCAGCAAACCAAGTCAAAATGAAACTGAAAGGTTCTGGAATCTGCAGTTAACAATTAACACAACCTTTAGAAATCATTAGATGAATCAAAGAAATTTGTAACCAACAAAATTTACGAATACTATTAAATTTAAGAATCAATTGCATCTAAATAAGCAATTAGAGATGGTAGAACAAGGAAAATGAGATATACCGCTATCAGGTAATTGATCTCAAATCCAGTCACATCATCGAGGAAGAAGAACCTGATATTATAGTGGAAATAATACAAAAAAAGCAAGTGTCAATCCCAAACTGGTCTCTTTTATCTAAATCAAAAAAGTCCGTCTCAAAGATTGTTTTATGACTCACTCACCCTATACTATCGACCTTGATAAACCTCATCTCAAGTCTTTTTTCAAAATTGGACTTATGTTTCTTGTGTCACAAGTTTCTATTTTTACTTGAATCAGTATAAGTCGTTAAGCTATTGGACTCTAAACTTTGTTGAATTTGTACAAATCCAAAATGAAGTGAGTGTAGAATACACTATTTATAACAAGCATGACAGAAAAATCGTCCAAAATGTTCAAACCATTGACCTACCCTCTACATTATTTGTTGTTCTATGCTTGTCCCGTATTAGACTTTATTGTTCTCTAACAATCACATATTTTTCAAACAAATCAATGTCTGGAACTAAAAAATTGCCAAATCAAATGCAACATGAACTCATCATGCACTCAATTAAAAGAAGGAAAGTTACTTACAATCCTAATGCAATCACAGTTGCTGGGACTTTCAGTAGGAGCGCCTTTAAATAGTCGACAGTCAGATCACTGTATACCTATAAAAGGGTATTAATTAGTAGTGAATAAACATTACCATTTAACTGTTAAGACGTAGCATATAGCATATCTATAACATACATGAATCATTTCAAGGAATCCTTAAGCTGAATTTCAGAATAAATACAGTACATAGGTAATACTATAGTTTTCATAGTAGTCTCAAATCCTTTATTTAATGTCTTTTATGATGCAAATGCTCATATACAATGGAACATGCCACAGATTCAACTTGATACCTTTCTACTACGAAGACTGCACCGGGGACCCTCTGCCACAATTTCACTCCCTTCCATCTAAAAAAAAATAAAATAAAAGAATCCATATGGAATCACATTTGGTACTACAAGAAATAATTACATGCTTGCGCGCGCACGCACACACACACCATATTTCATAATCATATAAATTTAGTAAATGTTTAGATTGTGCAAGTGATGAGACTCTTATTAGATATTCTAATCAAATCACACCGACTCATGTTCCTATCGCGCGCCATGCTATACATGAAATGAAAATAGCAAACCTTTAGCTTTAGTTTTAGTTCATCAAACTCTTTATCACTCATGAGTGGTTTTCCAGACACATAAGCAATAGAGGCTTCCAGAAATTTTTGCTCAGAAGAACCTGCACAAATAACCATTGTTATTAATTACAGTTGCAATAACATAATATTCACTGAAGTTATTGGTGCATACTTAGCATTACAACGCTGCTTCCTTCCCACATGAGTTCTTCTTTGAGATTATCAAATTCTTCATTAGACATAGTTGCTTTTCCCTCATAGTAGAATGCCTATTCAATATAATAAACAGAATAATCTGATTTAAACATTGCTTAGAACAGAATACATAATAATGAGAGGAAATAATTATATATACTTGAAGTGCTTGAAGAAAATCTTGCTCAAGTTCACCAATTGATTTCTTCTCTTTTTTGTCTATACTGCAATATGGTAAGATTTTACTATCAACAACAGCATCTTCCTCAACCTTGCCAGCTGAAGAGGGAAGGAAACAATGTTAGACCAATGAAAGAAACAAATAGTATAATTTTTTTTAAAACTCAGTATCCGGCCTAAAGATTGTTAACATCATAAGATAAGACCTTGTTGATCGGAGGTGGCCTTGGGGGAAAGCACTAGTAGGTCGCGGCGAATGGATGAGTGGCGGCCACCAGCATTGAATTGAATTGGAAGGACTCTAGAAGCAGAAGTGGAGAATGTTGGAGTTGAAGGGCATGTCAGTGTGAATGCTAATAATTTACTAGCCATTATGATGATGATGACGATGACGATGATGATTAATTAATAATGAATATTGTATTGGTGGTGATGGAGGTAGTTCTTCTAGTTATGAGGGTATTAGCACTATAATTTTATGCATTTGAGGAATTCAATGAAGGTGAATATTGTTTGGAGGGAAACAAAGATAAGGTAACGGGTAACGTGTGGAGGGACATGGACTGCTTATTCTCCCTTTCTTCTCCTCTTGTTTCACTATCTTTTTCATAATAATATCAACATCAACATCAAAATCCTAGGTAGTAATATGTTTTAAGTTATCACGTGGACGTATATAATTAATGTACTACTTACCAAAATTGATTTTTCTAAATTTAATTTAGAGTATTAAATGAGTTCTTTTTTATAAGGAGTATTTTAACAAGATGTTAAATACACTTTGAGGCGAATGTTGTAAAAACATATTTTTTTAAAAATAAGTGGGTGTAAGTTAGCAACTCCCACAAACATTTGCTAGAATACACTCGTTTATTTTTTTAGAAGAGTATTTTAGAATGTCATAATTAAAAAGTGACTAAATACATCAAAAGATGCATGTTGCTAAAATACACTTCATAAAAACTTATTTAACATTGCTGCATGTTCTAGACTGTATTCGAATCTAGAACTTTAATAAAGTTAGAAAAGACCCAACCATTTCATCTAAACCCGAGTAGATTTGCATATCTATTTTCCATGGTCTATTGGCTCCTCTTTTTTATTTTTAACTATTTGAATGTAGTGCAATATTTATCATGCACGGGCGTAAGGTAAATAGTTCCACAACAAAAGAATCATCATTGACAAATGATAAAATGGTTGAAAAAAGTAATAATTTGTAGAAGAGTACAAGGTACCTGCAACCATATCCTCACAACTAATTTGCAGGTAATTATTTGTGACTTGTACCTACAAAGTATATATTTACAGCATCTATCAAGAATAGTTTTTGCAGGTATTCAGCTAGTCCAGTAATCATTGTCATCCTTAATCACATGTTTAAATTCCCACTATTTATTTGAAATTAGGTAAATTAATTTCTCTACAAAGTGCTTTTTAAATCCAAGCTTTCACATTATTCGCTAATCATATAATTTTACTTATGCAAATGGAAAATGGATCACCACCTGTTGTTTGTGTTTTAAGATTTTTATATAGCACATACTTAATACTTTCATAAATAATTAGTTGAGATAAATTTAGACTGCAGTATTATTAAATATTTTCTTTATTATTAATTAGTTCACAATTTTTTTAATCATTGTACAAATTTTATTAGCTTTATTATGAAGTTCAACTATTTTATTGGATGTATCATTTTCCGATGCAAATTTCACAATAGTAAAAATAAATAAAACCAAGTTATTGAACTCAAGTGGTTAATGAGTTTCATTAAAGGATGAATCGTTCGAGAGAATCCAAGTTCATTTCCTAGATGAAACGATTCTTGGTCGGACTATATTTATCTCACGGCCGAACTCTGAATTCTTGGCCAAACTATATTTACCTCACGGCGAACTTTGGATTACCAATGACCCATTTCTCTAAAGATCGGAGGAATAACATCAAAAATTAACAATAAGGTACAAATCATTCGGCGGTGAACAGTAGTGAAAAACAACCGGAGATGATATTTTTGAAAATTTTAGGTGCTCGTTAATAAATTCTAGATGTCCATAGGAATATTTTCAATAAGAAAAGAGGGAAAAATATACCTTGTACCATACAACTCTATCTTTATCCTTACAAATCACTAAAAATGTCAATTTTACCCATTTTGTTTTGTAACCATTTTGTCACCGTCAATTAAAATTATCTTGGGTTCAGAATGAGTTCACCTCACTTTACCTTTCCAATATGTAAAAAAACTTCCCGTTTGTTAAATTTATCAGCAAACTTTAATTAATATTTTCGACACTCAAGTCAGTATATAAGCAAGAATTAAGGGTTAATGGTAGATTGAATTGTACCTTGGAGGACCGGAAAAGTCCTCTTATACAGCGGAGGAGTGTACATCCTAAGAATGATGGTTGTATTGACATTGGTCGATGCTTATAGATGATGGAATTTATAATCGTCGAGCATTACATATTGAAAGATGAAAGAGGCGTTTCAGATTCCTTGGAAGTCTTAAGCTCCTTATTGCTGCGAGGACACCCCACTGCTGAGTGGAGGTGTGAATAGTTCAATTTGGACCTTAATGAATTAGGCCTAGTTTTTGAGTCTTGAATTGACGAGCAAGGCTCTTTTGGTAGTCCAGAATAGTGCAATTTAAGAATTTTTGAGATATGCTAAGCTAAAAAAAACATAATTAAACAAAAAGCGAAAATAAATGAGTAAATGGGAGTAAAATAAAAAAAGCAAAAATAAATGAGTAAATGGGAGTAAAATAAATTGTTTGATTGATTGTGTCTAAAATGAAATGTGGAAGATGTATTTATAAACAAAGATATAGAACATGTGATCTTATTTGCGAAGAACATGGCTTACAAAGACTCAACCTTGACTATCGTTATTTGGCTAAACTCGCGGTAATGCGTAGAATTATGATCATTGTTGTGTGTACGTGAGACCCCACATCTCACCTTATTCTCGTTGTTTCACGAAGTTTTTGGATACTCTTTCTACACAATAACTCTCTTAGAACATGCTTCCTAGACTTTAATTATGTTTGTTATCGTGAACCATAAAACAAGGAGGTGATTGTCCTTGAGGCTTAATTATCAGTTCCACACGACTTTGATTAATTTTGGCATTTTACGCTCCTCTGTGAAATCAAGAAAGATTCGAATAATCTATCATGGGATGTTAGTTTAACTGATTACTCGCTCGACTACCTAACATCGGCTAACCCATAATTCGATTATAGACCTTTTTTAGCTAACAAATTAGATTATTTTTATGTGTAAACAAATATGATAGATACTTGGCAAGTGTACCAATACTATCGAAGTAGTAATAAAGATCGTATCCACGAGGAGTGTATTAATCTCAATTCAACATTCAAGTTATTATTTAGGATGTATAAAAGTTATTAGAGTTGCCCTAGGCAGTAGATTTTGGTTTAATAAACGGTAAATTAAATGTGAGAGAAAATTACTTTGAGATGAATGATTAGGCCGGTGAATCCGCTATTGCTCTATATGAGTAGTCTACCTCCCTTTATTCTTAATTACTATTCAATCTTTACGACAAATTAACTAAGTGGTTTTGATCAATCTCTTGACTCAAAACACTTTCCTAAGTTATAACCTGTTGTTTTTGGATTCCCAAACTGTTTATTTTGGTTTTCCAAATTCTATTTTCTACCGAAGTTGTTACTAGGTTGAGTCACGACCAGGTCGCTCTCTTTAAGACGTTTCGTGGCACTGCCCAAAATTGTGCAAGGTAGGCTATCAACCACGCCGCCTCCAGGATAAAACAAGCCCAGCTACAACTGTGCGGTTAACTACTGCACTGTAGAAA
>Ga0228711_1004396_pt1 | contig 21707 bp, 13 predicted proteins | sample MedpolnodulmetaG_2_FD_177996 | JGI IMG/M metagenome (GOLD analysis project Ga0228711, IMG submission 177996) | Root nodule microbial communities from Medicago polymorpha collected in Santa Monica, California, United States - brown nodules | ecosystem: Host-associated > Plants > Roots > Nodule...
ATAACGCAATTGATAAATGAGAAAGTAGAGGCATCCAAAAAACAGTACACTTCTCTTCATTAAAATTTACTTGCAGCACATGCAAACTACTTTTGCATGCTAAAAGACATAGTTGCTAAATTCTATCTGTTTTTCTTTTTCCATTAAATAAATAACGGTTCAAATATATTTTCCTAAAACAGCAATAGAAAGAAGTGCATGTTATCCTCCACTCCCTGACACTTTAATATATTATGCGCTATAAATTGTCCAAAGGAACCGACTGTCAACAAAAACATAACTGCCCCTTTACCCATAGAATGTCCTTAACTAAGAAAACTACCCTAGAATATTCCTGTCGTGTTTTGAGTAATAGCTACATATTTTTATTTTTTGACACAAATTACTAGTATTAACTAGTGATACATGCCAGGCTTTATACTATCTCTAGACAACATTACATAAGTTAGTGAAAGTGTAGATAAAAGTAACCATATTCTTCATGAATGTCACAATAGTGTAATACTTAGTGTGTGAGTAAAATATAATGTCAGTAGATCAAAAAAAATATAACTAATAACTTGTTATATATAGCAAGAACCAACCTTGCTTTGTTGAAGGCCCTGCTTTTTCTATTTTCATCTCCGCACTCAATTCCACTTAGAGGTGTAACAAGCAAAGCCAAATTGTTCACGAATAAAGCACATTTTTGGAAGGAAAAACCCTACAAAAATACTCTTGATGATTAATTACTACATATTATCTTGAAAGATGAAAAGTCAGTTAAACAATTATACTTGCAACATGTTGAAGATGCTTATAAATAGTTGTAGGGCTTGCGTTTTCTTTTTTAATAGGCAATTGTTAACAGTGTTAATAGCAGTGGCGGAGCTCTTAAAGAGCCCAAAGGAGCGGTGGCTCCCCCCACCGAAATAAAATTACATAGAAAATACCAAAATACATCTCACATTTGGGGGAATTACTAAACCCTCCATCACTTGGCTTCCACCAATTGGGTAAAATTATATATGAGTTTTATGTTAGTATTTTTTGTTCCGGCCCCTTAATATTTTAGGCAAGATCCGCCACTGGTTAATAGTTACGTAAGATTTTGAGGATTGAATTGGGAACCTCCTTCATTATACACGTTCAACGTCCCCTAAATCACCAACCAAGCTACATACTAATGACATATATATCCATTGAACGTTTAGATAATTCAAACAATGGAAGTTAAATTGAATAAAACCCTTATCATACCCCTAAAAAAACCTTGATTCAAACCCGATCATATGTAAATGCTTCATTGCATACCATGAAAGGTACTCTTTTCTGGATTTCTTTATTATGCGTAATGTTCCACTTGATTGAAGCCTTTGACTAAACTAAAGAAGCCAATTTTGAGCAAGCCATGGTATCAACACTACGCAATATGCCATAGGTTGAACTAATTTTAAGATAATATTTAAACAATTTGAACTAAAATTTCATTATTATTATTATTATTATTTTATGTCAATATATCTTACACTTTCAATTGAATTTTGTCTTTTTCGACATGTTGTACTATAATTTCCTCTTCTTTTTTTTTCAAAAGCCAAAAATTCATGTCTACCTATATTTTTAGCCACAAACATGACTATAATACTAGCTATTTGGCGCTGACGGGATTATGATTTTCCACGTACTAAACATTGATTAGTCCACATTTACCACGATGATTTATTTGTAATATTCATGGATGCAACTTTCATGGCTTTTTCACCTTTCATGTTTGCGTGTCCAAAATGACTTCGGCGCATAACTGTGCGGTCCGGTAACTTTCTAATCTAATTTGTTGCATGTGTTTTCAAAGATTGATCCTTCGTCATTAAGCTAAAGCCAATCTTTTTCACATCGTGTAGGACCCTATTATTTTACTATAATAATTATAATAACAAAATAAAATAATTTTTTTTAATAAAGCTCATCATCTATCTGATCATAACTTTCCCCACCACCATATGCTAACCTTACAATAAAGTTATAATTTGCATGAAATTGGATAGTTGGTATAATGTACCGCATTTGTTTTTCCTTAAAAGAAAGACATCCACCATACGTTGTACATTTGAAACCCACTTTTACTTTTTTTTTTAATCTTTGGAAAAATGCACCATAAAGCTTCTCCAATAACTTTTGTTATGTGGAATTTACCATGTTGACCCTTTCTTTTCATCCTTTAAATACCCATCTCATACAATGCAGTTCTTCCCTTTTCCCCTCCTTTCCTCCCTTCAACTCATTTTGAAAATAATTTGCAATTTCTTTGTTCCTTTCTCTTTGCTTTGTTTTTCTATTTTCTTGTAGCAATGTCCTTCCATGAAGAGGAATATCCGGTCCGGTTCACGTGTGTTCCGGTTCACGAAACCATGTTCACACAAGGCGAAATAGAGGAGTTATTTTCCCTCATTAACCAACCGGTTGATCCATCCAGTCCAGGGTCCGGTTCACAAGGATCAAACCGTGCGGTTTACTCAACCCGCGAGAGAAAAATAAGGAGAATGCAATCAAACCGGGAGTCAGCTAGGCGGTCACGTTGGAGAAAGAAGCGGCACGTAGAGAATCTCACGAACGATTTGAACCGGTTGAGAATGGAAAACCGGGAACTAAAAAACCAGCTAGGGTTAACCATGCAATACAATCTCATATTATCAACGGAGAATGAACGTCTAAGATCAGAATCAATGTCTCTTTTGGCAACACTTTTGGATCTATATCGGACTTTAGAGACAATAATTTCACAATAGAAGCAAATTGCATTGAGCTTTTGCAAGTAGTCTTTATAACTAAATAATTACAACAACAAAAAAAGAGACACTATGCACACATGAACACCACATGCATATTAACGAGTACGTTAGTTTTAGTTTAACTATTAATTACTAGCTATATACAAGAAAAACCAACCATAGGAAGTGCATGGGTTGGAAAGTAAATGCTAGCTAGAAGCTATAGTTGATAGTTCTACATTTTTTTTTCTTCTTTTTTATTAGGAGAAGAGAAAATGATTATCACATGCGCATGTGGTGGTTTCGGGGAACCCCACGTTGTTGGAAGCAAGGACAAAGAGATTTGGGGATGTGTCTACTTTTTTATGTTGTTGCATGTCACTTTTGTCTTTTGGTAGCTTTTTTGTAAATTGTAATGTTTTTAGTGGGAGTGATGAAAAGTAAATTAGTGCCGGCGAGCATTTTCTAATTATTATTTGAGTTGTTTCAATCGGAATCTTATGGAATATTTTGTTTGTGTCATTGTATATAGGGGTCATAATTCAATGTAAATACGCTAAGTATGGACCAAGCGAAGAATGCCATGTTGTTTCTTCTTTTTGTGTCTTATAATTGGATTTTGGATAATCGTCAGCTATATTGAATTGACTAAGACCCGATAATGTGGACAAAAGGTACTGTAGTATTAATTTGGTTCATGTCTTCTGCCCTATTTCAATGAAAATAAAACTACAAACTAAGCACTATAAAAAAGTAGGTGGTTCCCTAAAAAATAAATAAATAAAAAGAAAGTGGTTAAAAAAGTAAAAGAGACGTGAGGCCAATATTTCGGTAATGAGGTCATAAAAGAGGCCCACATACATGTGAACAACTTTTTGTGTTACATGAGAAAATAAGAAAAGAAAGCGGAAAAAGAAAGAATTGTAGGACCATTTAGATTGATTTATTTTTGAGATTATACAAAGAAGTTATGAATGAATAAGTTTTATGTAATATTTATAAGTTTGTTAAGATGGTTTAAAAATAGTAATTTATAAATGTATAATTTACGTTGGTGAAAACTTAATGATTAACATAAAAGAAAAATTATTCGTATAAGTTATTTTTCATAAGCTAAAATATATGTCATGATAAAATACACTTAAATAACCCACCTCCTAGCAAAGTTTGAAACCAACCTAGAGTGCTTGCATCTTGACATGGAGGATATTAGAAGTACTAAAACTTCCATTGAAACTAAACTAAAAATTGTCATCAGGTTTACGTTTACAGATAAAACCATCGTAGTCTGCCATTCTTAGATTCGTGATCGTGGACAATGGTATCATCATCTCCATGGCACAAGCACACGTTGACCACGAGAACTGAAACTTGAAGAAAAAAATAGTCGCAATCGTAGAGTACCGTAGGATCGGTTGAACATTGCCGAAAACCAGTTTATTCTTTCTACAACAAATGTTCATAATAAGAGGTTGCAAGTATCTCAATGCCCCTTACCAAATCACCATGTGAACATAATGAAATATACATAATGGAAAACCATGCCTCTTCCACAACAACTCTTGGGCATTGGAGGGCACAATGAAAGATAGTCACGTCTTCGAATTCACAACATGAACAAGAGGAGGGAACGTTGGCACCTCTATTTGTTAAAGTAATTCTAGGCAATATACATCCGTGGAAAACTTGCATAGTGAGGAATATTGAACGTTGGTTGCAAGTGGCAACTTTCATATAGAGATATTTTGGTTTCGTAGTTAGAAATGAGCCAATGATAGCCACTTCACATTGAATACTCGCCACTCAAGTTGGCATTCCATTACCAAATGTCATTCATTTAAGGAAGGAATGTGCTTCAAGCTTTGAATTGTTGGAATGATCGTAGGATGGAGTGTAGTGATCAAATAATCTATATACTACACCTAGCATTGTTATGTAAGTCCTTGATTTTGAGACTTAGCCTGTGTTTGTTGAAGCGGTGGGAAGTATAAAAGCACGTTTAGTGATGCTACATTTTGTAGCTTCCTTATTTTCACGGTGAAATTGTCTAGGGATGCGAGAATTTAGCTTTTGCCGCAGATTCAAACAATGCATTGATCCCGATACATAAATGTCTTGAACCAAGTCACAAAGCGGTTACTTAAGCTTATTTTTCAGGATTCTCTCACAAGTTTCAAGATTTTTTTTCCTCAAAATCCAGTTTGAAGCTTATTTTATGACGTTTCACTATCATTAGTGATTTGGAAACACATTTGGTTGATGTGAAATTGATGATTTGAACTAGACAGATTGTACAAAAATTCTATTACAACTTCTTTTCCCCGATTTCATTGATCGAATATAAATCCATTCTCCCATAATCCATTGTTTCTGATATAAAGCATCAATGTCACGTCATAAGAAATAAGTCGCAAATTGGTTTGTGGGAAAAATTCGTGTATTTAGAAATTGAGAGACAAATAATTTTTCAGTACGTTAAAATATGAGGGTCAAGTACATTTAAGTTTATTTAAAAAAGCTATTTGGGAATCAGACTCGCAAATCACATTTCTAAAACCATGATTCCAAGCAATGTCGAGATAGTATAAACGGCTTGAAGCTCAATTAATATTAGAAGTCAAACCACAACCCCCCTTTTTTTTTACGTTGAAACCACAACTTCCTCAAAAGCTCATATTGTCTAGGCCTTGCTTAACTGAGCTTATGGCTAAAAGTCTCAGTTCGAGTATTTATTATTCATCTTCCAATGGTGAAACAATCTCAAAATAGTTCGATAATAATTAAACTAAAGAAAAGTATAAAGAACATATATCAATAGTTAAATTAAAATAAACATCAACCGCATAAATTAAACGAAAATTCAATTACTTAATGATTCAAGGAGGTTCATCAAATTAATCCTATTAGAAGGAATTTATCTACTAGTATTCAAGGAAATATAAACATTGATAAAGAAAATAGGGATTTTATGGGTTGACATCTTTTTTTCCATACCACTAGTATACCACTCTAAATGACATTTTTTATTTATATTTTTCTTTCCTTTTATCAATTTATTTCTTTCTCATCTACTAAACAAATGTCACATAAGGGTGTACAATTGAGGGTTGCTACATAGGGTGGTCAATGTATCATTACTTAAGAAAATATGTCATAAATATACGGAGACTCGTGATTATGAAAATATATTAAATGAAAAGGAGAAATGTGATTACCCTTTATTAAATTGTCGGTAGTAGTTATTAGTATCATTTATTATATTTTCTTAATTTATGTAAAATTATCACATGTATATAGAGAAGTATCAATTCAAATGTTTTATGAGTATAACTCACTTGATAGAAATACTGTAATATATAAATATTGAAGTTTAAATTTAAAATTATTTGTTTATTCACTTTAATAGATGAATTTCTTACCAAAACAGTACTCGACAAAAAAAAGAGCATCAATCAATCATTGTCAAGATAAATAAAGATGCACGTGCAAATTTTGGACTCGAGTAAAATCTGCCTTCAAAGTTACAATATCACTTTTTTGATGAGTGGTTGTTTTTCATCCAAATGCAAGGAATGGATTTGAATTTCAGATTTGTAGCCCCCATGAAATCCATTTTGAATCATCTTCGAGAAATTGAAGAAGAAAAAAAAGAATACTTACGGAAATGAAAATAAAATAAATTAAACGATTGTATGAAACTAATTAATTCAAACTTGCCTGGGCATGCATGAATATATTATTGCATGGATAAAATCCTTTTATTTTTTTCTTTTGAAAATTTTGATTTGAAATTATAATCAAAATTTTCCAATCACTCGTCATGTTGAACTATCTGCTGCCACCTATATTTCCTTTCTCTATTTCTTTAGAACTGCATGCAAGTTCTAAGAACTTACCAGAAATCTTTGTTGCAAAAAAAGTTTAATAAAAGCAGGAGTTGTCATCTTTTGACCTAAAAACCAGATTAGACAAATTAATAATACTTAACTTTAATTTTTGAAAAAAGTATTAACAGATATGGATTTGATATCAATCCATTGTGCATGTATTTTATTTGAGGTGTAAGCTTCCTTTTCTTTTCAATAATGGATAAGACAAGGCTATTTACTATCTTTTACTGTCGGTTAGGATGTCTCATATTTCTCAATTGTTCTGTTCTGTACATGAGATCGAGTATAGTAGACAAATTATCATGCACTAATTTATAGTGTTCCTTTCTGTACCTTTTTCTAATTGAACTTAATCCAAAACAGTCATTTTTAATCTCATATATGACATCTCAACAGTCACAATTTCTTTCTTAAAAAAGGATATTGTCAAACCAGCTAGCAAAAAAAAAGTCCAATGAATTTGTCGTTTAGTTGATTGTGCATAGCATACCAAGACCAGTTTATTTTGCAAACACATTTTCAGTTTTTGAGTATGTGTTTGATTCGCAGCACTGTAAATTAAGAGAAATGATATATGAACAACCATTTTTTATAATTTTTGTGACAACTTTCTCTCTCATACTCACAGTATCTTTTTACTTTCTCTCTCTATTGCTTTGATTTTTGTGTCAATACCTCATTTCTTATGGATGCTCAAATAACACAACTCTAAATTAAAAGGGTATTCTCTAATGTTTATTGATTGAAATGAAAATTGACAACGTGAACAATAAACAAATCCTAAATTTGTTGCAAATAATATATTTCTTTTTTTTGAAGAATCAAAAATGGGATTTATATTCACAGAGACACCTTTCTAGCACAAGACATGCCATAGAAGACGCTCAGAAAAACAGTTCTGAAAACAAATACACAAGCTCACAGTCAGCCGATACCCAAACAAATTAACGGGTCCGACCACCACTGCTGACAACCAAAAACAAAGGCGGCATTATTAGCCTTCAACCATCAGTATGAATGAAATTTAACCTTATCAATAAGCTCTGTATTGGGAGTGTGAGAGCTATTAAAAAGTCTATTGTTGCACTCATTTCACACTAGCCAAACGCAGAGAAGCCATATAAACTCTAAAAATGATCTTCGAGCCCTTGTGCCCCCTAAATAATTAGTAAACTGAAAAAAAAAATGTGCACAAAGGCTGTGATGATCAACATCAATCCAAGAACGGACCTGCTGCCAAATGATGCCAAAAACATCGCAATGAAGAAATAGATGTTGAGCGCTTTCAAGCTACCCACAACCTGCCGAACAATAGGTGTCTGCGGCCGATAGAATGCCACGATTTAGTAAATTAATTTTTGTCGGCAACATGTCACGAAGCAAGCGCCACGCTAGGATGGAAACCTTCAATGGCACCTGAGAATGCCATATCAGGTTATCTAAAGCGTCCAGGATAGGGGGTTCCTGAGAAGTGAGCACTTGGTAACCTGTAGTAACCGAATAGCCCCCCGCAATGTCGGGATGCCATTGCCAGGTATCTGAAACATGAGACTACAAAGTAACATTAGATAACAAGACCCTACACTTCTCTACCATCTCCTCCCACACCCACAACCTCCTCCTCCACTGCCACGCCTCACCCCCTTCCTCCCATCCTAGAGAGAACAAAATGGCACCGAAATTGACTTGTTCTCTGCTAGATCAAACAACCTACTAAAACGCTAACAAAGAGGAACACCTCCTAACCACCTGTCATACCAAAAGGAGGTATCAGCCCCGTCCCCCACCTTCCGCGACACCCTCTCTGCAAACTAACCTTCCCCGCCATCACCAATGCCATTCTTAATTCTAGCAACCTCCAACCTCACTGCCTCCTCGCCATACCTAGCAGTCAACACCCTATACCAAAAACCACCTCTATCAACTAACATTTTCCAACACCACTTTCCTAAAAGAGCTAAATTAAACTCCCTCAACTGTCTTACCCCTAACCTGTCATCTTCCTTTTTAAGACAAACAGTATTCCAATTAATCCATGGTATTTTTCTGTGATCCTCACTCCCACCCCCAAAAGAAATTTTTAAGTAAAGATTCAATGGAAGATATTATACCTGACAGAGCCTTGAAGAAAGAAAGAGCATAGACAGGTAGAGAGGTCACGACGAATTTTAGTAAAGTCAATCGGCTTTCAAAAGAAAGAAAACGAATTTTCCACCCGGACAGTCTAGACTTAATAGAATGCAACACATGTTCCCAAAACGCTAACTGACAAGGATTACCACCAATGGAGAGACCCAAATACAAAAAAGGAACCTTTCCCACTTTGCAAATAATATTATTCAATTTTAACGAATCATATTTTGTAGGAGAGATATAAATTTTGAACTAGTAAATTATATTTTTGATCCCATAAATTATTTTTAGGTTTCACTTTTGATCTCTTATTTTTGTTTTCCATTTTATTTTGACCCCGTAAGTTACAAGTGTCGGACACCTTGCTCTCATATTTTTTAGTTTCATTTCTCTCTCTCTTTTTTAGGCACATTAGACACTTTTGTTCCCTAAATTACTAACTTTAAACACTTTGGTCCTTTTAGTCATCAACATTAGACGATTAAAGTGTGACCAAAATATGGAACATACAATTTTAAAGGATTAAAATGAAATGTAAAAAACTTAAGTGATCATAATGTCCGACATTTATAAATTAATGGACCAAATTTGGAATTAAAAACAAAATACCAAAGTAAAACTTAAAAATAACTTAAACGACTAAAAGAATAATGTAGCCCTAATATTTGACCCCTAAATAACTTATGAACATCTTTGATAAAACCCCTAAAAAACATCTTCATAAAAATATTGTTAGAATTAGATTGTTAAACTAGGTTGCAAATTTATTAGTGAGTGTATCTGTAAGATACTAGTATGAAAAACCTAAACTCATTGAGAATGAAATTATCGTGAATGCAAAAACTTTAATTTAAAGGGGGTTAAAGAAAAACTAGACAAGTAAAGTTTAAGTCATTGTCAAAATCCTTCTGTCAAATATTAATCCAAAACCAATAAGCTTAACTGTGTCATGATTCATTTAATCAACCTTTTTTTCTCCCACTTAATGTCTGGTCACATAATCTCACATAGAATGTCTGTGATTGATTCCAATAAAAACAAAAGATAAAGCAAATTGCCCTTAGAAAAAAAGATAAAGCAAACTAAAAAAAAAATATAAGAGATATTACAAGAGTCAAACAGATTTTCTTTATCTTTTAAAAAGACCGAGGCAGACAAGTCATATAAAATGCATTATCACAATTTTGAACCCATCAAATATATAAATTTTACTCATACCCCTCTAGACACATGAACTACCCAAAATACTATTTATTTTAACTATCCGAGAAAAAACAATTTTAAAAAAATAATAATAATCTTTCAAAAAATGCATACCCCACATGACCCAATATCCAATTATCAAGATTAAGTGTTTTTTAGATAAACTATAGAGCGTAAAGATAACATTAGGATAATCGACATCACAACTATGATAATACTTTAGATTCTCAACAATCAGGAAAAAAGAAATACAAAGTTAGGGGAGAAAATTAAAATCCAACCCAGGAAAAAAATAAAAATGATAAAATAAAAAATAAAGATGCAATTCAAGAAAAAACGATTTTAAGAAAACAAATCTTTCAAAAAACTATGGGGTATGCATAGATAAAATTATGATAATTGACATCACAACTGGTGGTTAAAAAAATCTGCACATGTGGATATCTGTGCGATAAAATCTGCCATGGACATAGAGCAGATACATTAATGGATATTCATGGATAAAATAAACGGATATTTTAATTGTTCGCTAATTAAGGGATACGAGAACCGTACTTGCAGATATTCATACCCGCTATTAAACCGAGTAAATTATATAAATAACTATAATACATTTCAACTTCATCAACAAAAAATCTCAATAATGTGAGTGTTATTGGTTATTACACGACTAATCAAATTTGTATTACGCTCCTTTAAAAGGAAATGAAAGTGGTCGGGATTGTTGAAGCAATAAACTTTGTTTTTGTTGAATATGATGAGTTTTATTTATACTTTTGTTAAATCAAATAACTTTATTTTTATTGAATGTAAGAAACTTTATTTATGTTTATGTTGAGTCAATGATCTTTGTTGTTATTGTAATGTATGTATATTATGTTTTGCTAAAAAGAAAAGAAAATGCATGTGATGAACTTTTGTTTTTAAATTTTAGCTAAAAAGAAGGTAACAATTATTTTAATTTTTGTTATAAATGTTATCCATGCATGTCTGTATTACATAATTACAAGAAATGGTTATCTCTCCAACAAGTCGACCCTAGTTTTCTCTTCCAGTTTCATCATTGAGGGGTGGTTTTGGGTCAAATTTTGACCTGAAATCACCCTTCTTCATATTCTACATATATATCATTCTAAATAAGTGATTTTCACTTAGATTTAGGTTTTTTCTTTGTGATATCGTAATCTGAGTGTGGTAGTGTGTTGTTCGTCGTCTTGTACAACATTGTTCGATTTCCTATCTTGTTGCAATGTTCATTTGATTCATATTAAGAGATCGATTATTCAATCAAAGATTTAGGCGTCAACATTGCAGACCTGGAGGCATGAGTATTCCGGTCACTTTAATTTTATCATATGTTTTTGTAGGTATTATGTCGTTATATGTTATTAACTTGGATGTTGTGAGATTGTTCGCAGATTCATCCTTTACATTTTTAGCGGTGTTGAATGATGTACTATACCGATTTGAATGAATGAATATCTTTTTAGCAGTGTTAAACAAAAATCCATGGATATCTGTATAAACACGTGAATACCTCAAAATTCATGGATGCTAAATGGATATCCGCACGGATATGAATAGGTACGAATTCGATATTTATTCAATGGAGCAGACACAAATATCACACTATATGCATTCATAAATATATGTTTACATCCCTAATCACAACTAAATATATGTTTACATCCCTAATCACAACTATGTTGATACTCTAGATTCTCAACAATCATTTATGATACATTCTTAAATATTATCAATACAAATAAGAAGGAAAAAAGAAATACAAAGTTAGGGAAGAAAATCAAAATCCATCCCAAGGAAAAAATAAAAATGATAAAATAAAAAAGGCTAAAACGCACTTTTTGCCCCCTAAGTTTACAAAAGTTGCAATTTTGACCCCCTACTAAAAAAATGGCAAAAGTGACCCCCCATGTCTACCCCTTTTTGCAAAACGTCAATTTTGACTTGGTCAATCCTACATGTCATGACAACTGTGTATTTTTTGAATTAAAAAAAAACCACCCATATTTATAAAAAAATTTTAAAAAAAAGGAGAGACACGTGAGTTCCTTATTCTTCATCCATTTCTTAAAGAAAAATCTATAACAACACATCATTCAAACATAAACCCATAATTAACAAACCAAAAGTCCAGCAACAATAAATTAACAAGAAAAATTCAAGTTAGAATTAACAAAATCCAGCAACAACATAAACCGAGAATTAAGAAACCAAAAATCAAGCTAATTCAAGCTAAACACTACTTCACAAACAATACTTAACAAACCAGAATTAACAAACAACTAATTCAAGTTAAATCTAGAATTAACAAACCAGAAATCCAACAACTACATGATATTACTAATGTTTAGAACAATAGATTTCCATAGATAAGAAAACACTGCAAGCTAACTAAATTGAACTTTTCATGTTTACATTAACAAACAAACATTATAATTTTATACAAATAAGAATACAACTGCTGGACCTTCCAACAAATCTGTCTTTTTCCAAAGTTGCAAGAAGAAACACATCATGTTTAGAAGGAAAATGACTTGTGGCCGCTGCAAACATAAAACAGAAATTTCCAGCACGGTGGTGATGTTTTTCGTTGCGGTGGTCGCCGGAGCAAGGTCATCCAAACATGATTTTTTTTGGTGGGTTTTGCAGGGAATACGAAGGAGAGTACTTTTATGATGGTAATTTGTCGAAAAACAATTTTTGGTGATCAATATCTAACAATAAAGATGGCGGTTTGAAAACTCAAAATATCTCCGATAAAAAAAAAAATTAATGATGAGATAGAGAAGGAAGAGATGATGAATATTATCTATTTTGTTTGATAAATGGCGGGTAGAGGCACCACGGTGGGTGGCGGAAAAAGGGGGCGGTGGGTAAGGAAAGAAGGAAGAGGAAGAAGGAATGGGGAGGAAGAGAAAGAATAGGGAAGAAGAGAGAAAATCACATGCCTCCCTTTTTACTTTCCTTTTTTTATTTTTTTAATTCTAAAAATACACGCGTGGCTTTTTGTTTTTCTTTTAATTCAAAAAATACACAGTTGTCATGACATGTAGGGTTGACCAAGTCAAAATTGACGTTTTGCAAAATGGGGTAGACATGGGGTTACTTTTGTCATTTTTTTTAATAGGGGGCCAAAATTGCAACTTTTGCAAACTTAAGGGCCAAAAAGTGCGTTTTAGCCAATAAAAAATTAAGATGCAAAGCAAGATTTTTTAAAAATCATTTAAAGTTTTGAATTTTAAAACATCAGCATGTTTTTAATTTCAAAACTTCTATTAATTTAGAAAAGATTCTATTTTACCACTACCTTTTCACGCGCCTTACAACATTTTGGATTATAAAATCCAAATGGTGTAAAAACACTAAAACACCTTCCAACATATCCTAAAATATTTTAAATTGCATAATTCGAAACATATGAGAAGAATGAGAAAAGAAACTAAAAGCTACTCTTTAAGCTTTCAAAAATTTTCTCAACCACCTCAAAATTACCTAAATACCTTCGATCATAGTTAACTATCCTTCAACAATATTAACTATTGTTCATAGTATTTTTTGTAATTTTTCTTGCATTCAATCAAATATGTGCCAATTGTATAATGTTCAATAAAAATGAACATTACAACATTTGACAAATGAGTATAAAATCTTTACCTAATCCATAAAGTTCTTCAACTTGTGAATTCCAGCTCTGGCTTCTTTGAGAAGAATATAGAATGAATTTTAGGTGGCATTTACCATGGGAAGGGTTAATCCTTTCCCATGGGAAAAGTTACTTTTTAGCCTTAGATATAATAATAAAATAATTCAATTGTTGTGATTTTTTACTTGCTACCCTTTTTCAACTTTTTGGTTTTATACTTGAAACAAAAATTGAGACCCCACAACATATAAAATAATGATAAGTGAGTGGACCATTTTTTATGGGCTTGTGACCATCTGAAAATAAACTCATAAAACTTGGATGAACACTCTATCAAAACCCCCACATACAAATTTCAATCTCATCATATAATCAAAACATTACATAATATTAAGGTAAATAAGGTTTTAGTCCTTAAATCATGTTTAAGAATAAACTATAATGTTTTTGTAATGGGCCACGACTAGTAAATATTATTTGATCATAAATTTGAATGATATAGTTTACGTAAAAAAAAATTGAATGATATAGTTTACGTAAAAAAAAAATTGAATGATATAGTTTACGTAAAAAATAAAATTGAAAGCTGGTATATGTGTTTTGAAGGGAACGCTAGTATATGAAGTTAATCAATTTTCGCTGTTTTTGTCAAATTAAAAAAAAAGGTTAGATATCAAAACAAAAAAAAAAGGTGATAAATTATTACGTGTAAATGGGTGAGGTGCATATATGATTTCGTAAAAACAGGAGTGTACTAGTAAACTTGTTAATACTATTAAATATTAGCTTTTGTAATCATTGAAAAACAAACAAAATAAAAGTAACTTGTTTGAGTGTCACATGAAGGTGAAAAGTAACCTAAGGATTAACCCTTCCCATGGTAAATGCCACCTAACTTTTATTACTTCCTTTGTCCTTGTTTTTCTAAAATTCATTTTCATGAAACTCAAAACGAGTTATTCGCTATGGTAAAAAATTTTATTCTTTTTTTCTTCAGTTTTTGTTTGTATTTTAGATGGAGGAGGAAATTATTCATCGCCGTTATTTTAGTGTTAGCCTGTGACTTCAATTAAAAATGTATAACATCATAAGAAAATCGAAGATTGGAAGACAATAAGCCAATTACAAGGGTAACTACATGTTGCCCTGTGTAGTAGTGGAAAAATATAAAAAAAAATGCTATGAAGGTTCCTAAGTGTCATTGGAAGAGCGAATGAAAGAAATATTTGAGTTTTTCAACAAAAGGGGTTACTTTACATTATTTAAAAAAAATTAAGAATCAATCATTTTAGTGGTAAAATAGGAACTACATTAATTTCGATTTTAACTTTTATATGTGGTGGCTTTAATCCACTGTGATTGGGAGTAGTTTTATAATGAATTTTATCTTTTGACTTTTTTTAGTTTATTATTACAACTAATATAACATAATTTTTTGGGTTAAATATGTTTTTTTTTATCTTTATAAAATTGGAAACTTTTAAGTTTAGTCCTTATTTAATTTTAATAGCTTTTTTAATCCTTACAAAAAAAAAATTACATATAATTTTAGTCTCTGCTAAAACTAAATTTGTTAAATTATCTTTAAATTATTGAATTTTAGAACGATTTTTCGGAGACACTTTTAGGACATTATAAACGGTTCATTTATCAAATTTTAGATTTTTTTTAACATGAAATGAATTAAATATGAATTATTTTTAAACGACAAAAGTTAAGATAAAAGTAGAAAAATGTTTTGAACATGTTTATAAAAAAATTCAAGAGTTTAAGCATAAAAGTCTGTTTAAAAAACTTAAGAAAATATCCGTTTGTCGAAGGGTATTTCCGTGAATCTGTCGAAAATTGAAATTGATTATTATAATATAGAGTAGCAGATCCCGCTCCAAAGTTTGAAAGAACAGAAAAGGAAATGGAAAAAATCTGCGTAGCCGTTAGAGTTCGTCCTCTCGTTTCTTCAGATTCCGTTAATGGAAGCTTCTGGAAGGTCCACGATAACCGCATTTCTCTTCACAAGATCCATGGAACTCCACTCTCTAACTCTTCTTATGCTTTCGGTATTCAATTTTCCATTATCATTATCAATTTCCTCTTCTTCCTATACTTTACACCTACGATTTTCTTTTTCAGATCATTTATTCGATCAATCTAGCTCCAATTCTAGTGTTTATGAGGTTCTCACTAAGGATATCATTCTTGCTGCTCTCAATGGCTTCAACGGTATCCAAATTCAATTCAAATTGTTTTTATTTTATTAAATTTCGATTTTATTTCTTTAATACACATATGTACTATTTTCTTCATTTTAATTATCGATTGATCTAGCTTAGCTTAAATTGTAATTAGCGAAATGAAAATAACTAGCTCATGAAAAAATCAATTAGTGAAGGTAGTTTTGGTGATAAATGATGAATTTGGATTCTCTCTTGTTTGTGCAGTCGGTTCTAAATTGAGGTCAGTGATTCGACAATTTTTCAACTGCTGACTTTAATTTTGGACCAACAACATAAATGAGAGGATTTGAGCTGGTCAAATGATGTATGGAATTGGATTTCTGCAGTAATTGTGTCACACAATTACCAACATCCGTTGTCCGATCTAAGTCAATGATTGAGATTGAGTAAACCGTCAAATTCATCTCTGACTTTGGAGAACACTCTCAAATAGGTCTGTGACATTATGAACATTTCAAAAAGAACCTTGACTCTATCAAATTTTAGTCATGTTAGTACTTCTGACAATATGTATATGTTCGGGACTAAATTGATTTTTTTTTTAAGGATTCGGGACTAAATTGATAGTAAGTGGTTAAATATAGAGACGAAATTAATAGTAAGTTGTTAAAATATAGGGACGTAATTGATAGTAAGTGGTTAAATATATGGGCAACCTTGACAGTTTAATAGATTCAAGTACCGCTTTGAAATATCCATAATCTCGGGGACTTATTTGAGAGTGCTCTGTGAAGTCAGACACTAACTTGGTGGTTTACTCAACTGAGATTGTTTAAAATTAATTTAGTGAATGTGTAATCTAAACAGTCTCATCTGAAATTAATTAATGCTAGAGAATGTTTTACTTTAGGAATCTCAAATGTGTAACTGCATGCATTTATTACTTAAGGGAATCAATATCCATGACATGTGTGTGTGTTTTAGAATTAAACAAAAAAACAGTTATATTATCTTGTGTTAAGGATGTGACCACCGTTACTTTGTGTTAGATCTGGATATAAATGTGAATTGGTTAAGATTGTGACAATAATTATATGATATGGTCAGGGACTGCATTTGCTTATGGGCAGACAAGCAGTGGGAAGACGTTCACGATGAATGGTTGTGAGACTGAACCGGGAGTGATTCCTCGGGCAGTCAAAGATATATTTTCAAAAATTGAGACGGTAGTAGTTCTTTTTAACTTTGATGATGAAGGTTCATGTTACTGTTATTACAATCACGATGCTTATATATACCTTGCTTGTTTGTTTCTCAGATGACTGAACGAGAGTTTTTAATTCGAGTTTCCTACATGGAGATTTATAATGAAGAGATTAATGACCTTCTTGTTGTTGAAAATCAGAAATTGCAAATTCATGAGAGTTTGGAGGTTGGTTACTTGTCACTTAACTTTGCTTTTTCTTTTGTGGTTAATGTTGGTGTATGTGAGTGAAATATATGTAACAATATGCTTGATAAAAAAAACAAATGTCCTGTAAAATTGTGCTGATTTTATTATTTGTTTTCCAGCGGGGAGTATTTGTTGCAGGGCTCAGAGAAGAAATTGTCAATAATGCTGAACAAGTTCTAGATCTCCTTAAAGTAGGGGAAGGTTTGTAGTTCCACTACTGCATTCTTATTTCTATTTTTAAATTTGAAGTTAGAATAAGCATACTGCTATATCAAAGTTGAAAATTGTTATAATTTTACAGTGAATAGGCACTTTGGCGAGACAAATATGAATGTAAGGAGTAGCAGATCACATACAATATTTAGAATGGTATTCCTCATTTCTTTCAAAATTTGTAATACACATTCTTTTTACATCATAATATTAGTTTGTGTATAAAGATAGTCATTATGTAATGCTTTTTAATCAAATATGAAGGTGATTGAAAGCAAAGGGAAGGATTCTGATTCTTCCGATGATAGTTCAATAAGTGACATTGTTCGAGTTTCAGTCTTGGTTTGTACTATTTCTTATCCTTCCATTTTCCTTTAAATATAAAAATTTCTTACTAGAAAGTTGCATACTTATATTAATATAGTTGAATTTGTGGAATTAGAATTTAGTAGATCTTGCTGGCTCTGAAAGGATTGCAAAGACTGGAGCTGATGGAGTACGTTTGAAAGAAGGAAAATACATTAACAAAAGCTTGATGATTCTAGGAAATGTTATTAATAAATTAAGTGAGGGCTCAAAAAATAGGTATAATATTTTGTTGGCTCTGCTTTGTCTACATTATTTTAATTTTAATTTTATAACTTTAGAAAATAATAGTGTTGGACATGTTTCATTTTATGGTAGGGGACATATCCCATATCGTGATAGTAAATTAACTCGTATACTCCAACCTGCTCTTGGTGGAAATGCCAAAACATCCATTATTTGCACCGTAGCACCAGAAGAGGTAGAGACTGTGGTTTCAGTTTTGTGTCTCTTTTTCTTGTTTGGTGATTATTACATGACTTCACAACTTCAATAATTTTCAATTCATTTAGGTTCACATCGAAGAAACAAAGGGAACTCTTCAGTTTGCTAGTAGAGCCAAACGCATCACCAATTGTGTTCAAGTGAATGAGGTATGGATTTTATGCACACGAAATTTACCATTACCCTATTTAATATTCTTTTCTCTCTTTTATTTTTCACATTGCTTAATGTTTTCCCCATTTGATTTTCCCAATTTGGTTCCTAGTATCAGTTGATTTACTTGAATAATTATTCTGTGTAACTAAACTATCTATTGGAGAAGAAAATTGTGGAAGAATTAGGATGTTCATATTATGAAGCTTACTGCAAGGAAATGGAATAAGCCTGAAATTTTCTCTACATTGTACTTGTTTTTGCCTGGAAATAGTTAGCATAGGTTTTTCAGTAATAAACCTTCAATTTCATCCCAGCTATATGCCTAGATAATTTTCCTGTATTTGCATGTTGGTACTTACTTATTTCTTGATTGTTGGAATTCTACAGATTCTAACAGATGCAGCCTTGTTAAAGCGGCAACAGTTAGAGATAGAAGAGCTACGTAAGAAACTTCAGGTAATCATCTTCTAATGAATTTTTATTTACGCTCATGTCAGAGAATCTTACATGAATATTTTCTATTCAGGGATCTCATGCTGGGTTGCTCGAGCAAGAGGTTCTTAAACTCAGGAACGATTTGCTCAAGGTAGGTTTTATTTTTCAAATTTATATGCATTCTGCAGACTTAGCAATTAAATGAAATCTATTTTATGTTGTTGTTAATTATCTATTCACATTCCACTATTTAGTATGAAATGGAGCGTGGTAAGCTTGAAATGGAACTGGAAGAGGAGAGGAAATCACGTAATCAATGGATTAGCGAGCAACAGATGAAAATTGAAAATTCCAGTACTACATCATTCTCAGTCTCAGATTGTGGGACAAACGACAATCAGGTACACCTCATAAGAAATGAAATAATATGGTCAGATCAAGCCTGTAAATGCTAAATACTTTATAATTCTAATACAATGGCAAGCCTGCACAACTTTGTTATTTATCATGGTCATATTTGTTCCTCTGGACAATGCATGCTTTTCCTTTTTGTGCTGCTTTTCAGACTTTCACATGAGTCGCTTTTCTTTCCAACTCTTTGCTTCCTGACATTTTGCTCCATTTTGTTCCAATTATGCTCATGTATGTTAGGGACCTAGATATTTGAGGCGAGGATTAATTGAAGAGTACAGTGACATTAATAGTACATCTCAAGGAGATATATTTAAATCTCCCTGTTTAAAGACAGCCAGTGCTTTTGTTGTCAAGCGATCAAGGAATTCAACATTGCCAGATAGCAGTCCTCCTCTTCCAGAAGCTTTCAGCAATGTGGTTGACGAAGATATGTGGTTGAAAATGAACAATGGCTACGTTGCGGACCTTGATTCTCTACAAATTACTCCCACTCGAAATATCCAATCATTCCCACTAAGTGATACAACTCCAGTAAGTTCATATCTTTATTTCTATTTTTTAAAAGGAAATTTCTTTCTATGTCTTTCTTTTGCATTTTTTTGGCATTCATATTTGATCCACTAAGGGACAACGTTAAAAGCAAAGGAAGAGTAGCAATATATACAGCATCAACATGTTCTCCATAACTGAGAATACAAGATATAAAAGAGAAATCGTTGACATTGTTGATGAAGTTTTTTTTCCCTTCATTTGGTTGATGAATTTTACAATATTTCCTCTATTGTTGAGCAATTCTTGTTGGTTTCACCAATTTCACAAAATAATATTTGACCAATACATGTGCCGAAGATGATTATGTATATTGATTTTATGAGAACTAAAATTTGTGCAAACCATATTTTTGTTTAAATGCAAAGTATTTCATATAGCGCTGCGTGGCTAATGCGCTGGTTTTAAGCAATACCATATTAATCTCTCTCTTATATGTGTATGTGGGCTGTTTTTTATAGTTTCTTTTTTTCATTTGGCTGATGTTTGTCAGGGTTGTATAAGTCAAACTGCAAAGTATGAACGAGAGGTTCAAGATTTGAGAAGACAACTAGAGCTTGCAAATGAAAAGATAAATCAACTCGAGGTTAGTATACAGTACAATATACTTTCATTCATACTTTGGTAAAAATGAGCTTTGACATGTATGAAATTGTCAGTAAGCCAGAAGATCATCAAACGAAACTGTTTAACTTGATAGGTGTGCCCTCTTCTATATTATTTCCAATTTCGTTTGTCAATATACTGAACCCATTTGATGTAGCTGATATAGATATATACAACATCATTTATGTACAGTTAAACATACATATACTATACTATCTTGAGCTTGTGTCATAGGAGAACTCAATAGATTCCAATCTTTTCCTTTATGGCCTTGATGTTATGTACTACAAGCTTTTGTCTTTTTTGCTCTCTTTAATATAATGGTCTTTGTACTGTCCATGACTCTCTGTTGATGCGTATTAATCCAGAGAAAGAATTCAGAGGAAGCACCATCAAGCAAGCAGTTAATAGGCGAGATCCCAGACAATCAACAAGAAATACCGCCAATTCAAGAATTGCCTATGAGGTTATCGGAATCTTTGGAAAACTACAAAGATAGCTTTCAGGAGGTTTTATCAGTAATGCAGGTTGAATGGGTGTACCATATCAGTTTTATTTGCCATGATCATTCCAAGAAACAGATAATTAATTGTTTTTTCTGTGTCCTAAACAGAGATTTGCATTGGATGGAAAAGTCTCAACTGATAAGATGCTTTCAACCATTAGTGAAATTGGTGCAAATCTATTTGCAACTTTGGAAAGTCACTTTTCCACTGGGAACTATACTGCAATCCGGGAACAACAAAAAGAGTTTCATGAGAGGATGAATAATTTAATTACATCACTGGAGTTATCAGAAAGCTCGATAACAGGAAATCAAAAGAGGACTGCTTTGTGCAGCTGTGAACACAAGGTAGTTGTCTGGCCACACACATCAAGATATCAATCATCAATCATGGTTCTATTCTTTGTCTTATTTTTAGGATATCTTATGTCTTTTTTCAAAACATTGTTGCCATTAATACCACATAGTAACTAAAGCCTTGATTGGCATTTGTTGAATTAAAAAATTATAGATATAATATGTGTGTGTCACATCAGGATTGTAATAATTTGTAAGAAAAACTTAGTTATACGAGATCTCTCATGGTCTCCTTGTCACTTTAAATTATACAAAAGCTTGAACCATATTATGGCTGATTTATTTATAGATGCAATTATTTTCCTTATAGCACCCTTCAAATGAAGGGAATGATGTTCAACTTTACTTGGCAAAATGTTTAGAGAGGTTAAAATTGCATAACTTTAGAGTAC
>Ga0228711_1004399_pt1 | contig 21701 bp, 12 predicted proteins | sample MedpolnodulmetaG_2_FD_177996 | JGI IMG/M metagenome (GOLD analysis project Ga0228711, IMG submission 177996) | Root nodule microbial communities from Medicago polymorpha collected in Santa Monica, California, United States - brown nodules | ecosystem: Host-associated > Plants > Roots > Nodule...
GGAACCAAAACCTTCTAAGAAAAGGCCATAAGAAAACCCAAAACAACATCAAAGACAACAAAAAAAAAGTAACTGAAAGCGAAAATTAGGTAATACATAACAGTCCCTCAAAAACTCATCTGGGATAAAAATTGGCAAAGAATCCCCACTAAACCGTATCAATTATATGATGACCATGGTTCACCAAGCTTATCCGTACAACCATTGCCTTCCATGAAAATGAGAAATAAAATCACTCGAATACAAGAGAGATACAGTTGAAATGAAATCACTCTATTCAACTTTTTCCTTTTGTTCTTGGATAAGAAATTAGTAAACTTTTTCTTTTGACTCTTTGGAAATTTAATTTAATTTAGTTTTTTGATGTAATTAAATAAATGATTATATATGTTTTTAATTGACATTTCTGTCCATTTAATTTTTCCATTGAAACATTTTGTTTGAATGGGCTATGGAAACATATTTTATTATTAATTAAAAGTATTTTCATAGTTTCCTCATAAATATATTAGATTAATTGAAAGTTTTGCTTAACCACAAAAAAAAAAGTAACATGAATTTCAATACCCGTCACTTTCGGTGACACGCAAGCACGATAAAAAAATTGCAGCAGCTTGTGTTTGTTTAAGAAAGACTAAGTCAAATCCGTATAGTAGGGAAAGCGTAAATGTTAACATCCTAATGATGAAAAACAATAAAATTATGGAAAATGTCGACGAGTTCCCCTGTAGCTATATAGCACTCTTTTAACATCTTTAAATACTAACATTTTATATAACGGATTTGTTTGAGCACACCCACTAATTTTTATGTGGGAATATTTTAGCAAGCTACACCTTAGGATGTATTTAACCACCTTTTAGTTATCACTTCTTAAAACACTCATTTTAAAAATTAATTTGGTGTATTCCAACAAATGTCTATAGGAGTTGTTAACATACACCCACTTATTTTTTAAAATGAGTGTTTTAGCAACATTCATCTTAAGGTGTATTTAACAACTTTTTAGTTATATACCTTGATAAAAACTAGTGGGTCTATCATAACAAACTCCTTTATATAAATATGTGTAATCTGTGTATTGGAAATTAAAATATTTAATTTTTTTTACGAAAAAGTTTCTTGCTTTAGAATCCTTTACAAATACTCCTGTGACCTTCGTTAACAAAACCTTCAAAATATAAACATATTTCGTAAGGTTTTTTGAGAGTGTCTCGCACCATTTTTGAAAAGCCGAAATAGCACGAGTGTGGTAATGAAATGGAGTTAAAATCATCTCCATTTTTTATCCTCTTCATTTCTTTCATTTTGAGAGGTAAAACACAAAAAAGGAGTTAATAGAGGATCCTTTCTCACAAGTTTTAAAAAGTATAAAATAATTAATGATGGTGGAGCGCACTTGGTGGCAAAACCCGAGTTAAGATCCTCTCCATTTTGTATCTTTTCAATTTCTTTCATTTGGATAGATAAAGACACAAAAAATCTTGCAAATAAATAATAAAGGTGATATCCATTTAATGATGAGACCCACAATCTATTTTTTGTATCTATCTTTCATAATTGCAATCTACATTTATTTTTATAAATGAAGAGAATCTCAATTCACAAAACTTATTATCAATTTTTTGTGTTTATCGCATTTCAAATTGTATACTCAAAGGATCATAACCCACTGAAATCATATCTATTTTTCTTGGCAATGGGAATAACTTTAGAGTAGAAAGATCTAGATTTGAGCACAATAACTATACCCTCCGAAGATAAGAAAAATGATCCATAATGTCCATAATGTTAGCAACAATATGAATTTGAGATGTTTGAAATTTGAACCTCAAACCTGACATATATTATACATTACAAACAGAGTTAAGTTTACGGAAATTGAGATGTTTTAACTTTAGGCTCCTAATCATTTAATTTTATTTGTTTTCTCAAACAAAATTTTGTTTTCTCAAAGAGAATTTTGAGTTTGTTAGTTACGGATTAAAATACAAGTGATTTTTACATTGTATAATTTAAAATTTTTATAAATATAAAAAAATCAAATTTAATTTTCCGTTTGTTTACCGTAATAAAAATTATTTTTTTAATTAGTTAATCTGTTTGAATACTACTATATATAAAAAGACTTTCTCTCTTTTTAAAAAAAATTCTATTCTTGAAAAGCAATTCTTAACAACTTCTTACTTAAATATATTTTTTAATTTTTTTAGATTCTATTTTTTTTTTTTAAAACCATAACAAACCAATACTCCATTTGTTCCGGATTAACTGAGCCAAAAACACATTTCACACGTATTAAGAAAATGTATAAAGGAAGGAGAGAGAAAAATAGTTTTAAGTGCACTTGTTAAGTATTTGTGCATTCTCCACTAAAGTGGAATATATTGAATTGAGAATGATGAAAGTAGTATTAATTAGAGTTATAAAAGGAAAAAAGTAATTAATATTGTATTGAAAAGTAAAATGACTCAATTATTTTGAGATTTTTTGTTTTACAAATGACTCAGTTATTACAGGACGGAGGGATAACAATAATTTGAAATGTGGTTATTTCCTTAAAAAATCTCTAACAAAGTACCTCATTTGATTTCAATTAATTTGATCTAAAGTATGTGTATGTGTCATCTCTATCCACTATTAAATTTGATCCGATTTTTATTTGACTTTATTTCCTAAATTTAATCCATTAAGGAAAGTTCCTATGTCATTCTTATCGACTATTAAATGCAGGTAATGTCGACATAAATTACAAGATTAAGTGACAAAATTTTCCATATAATTTTATTTTCTTATATTATTTTTAGTCAAAGAAATTTCCTCCCTCCCCTATAAAACAAACAGATAGCCAGTAATTTAGTTACTGAATTACATTTTCTGAATAATAATAATCAGAATTAAGAATGGCACCATTTAATTTCAACGTGTTTATGTTACTCTCTCTTTTATCCATTGTTACTCATATTGATGCTATTAAACCTCTTCATCTTCAAGAATTTTCTGATTTCAATCGGACCAGTTTCCCACCAGGCTTTGTTTTTGGAACAGCCTCCTCTGCATTTCAGGCATGCACCAGCAACCATCTTTCAATTTATGCAACATACATGCAATGTAGAAGCGTTGTTATTAGACTATGAAGCATGGACACTGGCACCAAATACGACACTGACACTGCATGCTGACACACTGTTAATAATTTGAGAAAATCATATAATTCAGTGTAATTATATGTGTCGATGTCGTGTCGGTGTCATAATACGTCTAGTGTCTATGTTTCATAGTATTAAACATTTAATTGTGTACTGATTTTATATTTTCATGTTATTTGAAATTTTAGTATGAAGGTGCAGCAAGAGAAGGTGGAAAAGGACTAAGTATATGGGATACCTTTACTCATAAATACCCAGGTTGTTATTAACTACTGTTCTTTTTATTTTGAAACAAATATGAATACCGTCATGTGTTCTATTTTTGTGTTCATTTGTGGCAAAAAATTGCATCATGTCCTGTATCTTTGAATATCGTGTTTTATTCTGTCAGAAAAAAAAACAGTATCATGTGTTTTTTTTATATGATAAAGTATCGTATAAAAAGTATCATGTGTTCTATTTGGATTGGTTTTGCTATTCAAAAAAGCTTAGTGACACAGTTTGTTGTCAGCTCGCCTTCGACTCATGTGTAATATTTTTTTTTGTATTATTATATATAAAAGTATCATGTGTTTTGATTTAATAATTATTTGAAAAATGGATCCACTGCAAGCCACTAGGATTGGTCTGATCGGCTGCAGTTAGTATAGTGACACAGTCCTGTTTCGGTGTCTATTCGATCAAGATCGGATGATCCTGATTTGAGCTAGGTATTTTATGAATTTTAATATAAAAACCAAATCTGTTTTTTTCTGGATCGTCCAATCAACATCGGACAGTCATTAATGACTCAATTACGTGAATGCGGGAAAATAGTGACTGAAGTGAATTCGATTTCGATTGGAAAAAATGGATCCGCTGCATCAGGCTTTACAGTGCATCTCACAATAAAGCCAGCTGTAGAGAATTGATGTTTGTTCATTTGGGGGAAACATTTCATCATACCCTATGTATTTGATCATGGTTTTAAATTGCGGTCGTTTGTTAATGCAATTGTGGGTGGGCATTGTTGCTGTTGCGATGCTTATTTTAATTGCCTAGTTACATAACATGTAAGTACCTCATATTTATCAATGAAATGTCTTGCAGAAAAAATAAGAGATAGACATAATGGAGATATAGCCGACGACTCGTATCATCGGTACAAGGTATGGTCCAAATTGTAGTTTTGCAGAGGTATATAAAATACAAATGTAACTTATACTTAAGAGTCCTGATAGACTGCTTTATGTATTTTAGGAAGATATTGGAATCATGAAGGATTTGAATATGGATGCTTATAGATTTTCCATTTCTTGGTCTAGAGTACTACCAAGTAAGTCATACTTTTGTTAATATTCATCGTTGTATATTGGTGATTTATAGTAACCATCATAAATTTCTTATCAACTATTTGCAGAAGGAAAGTTTAGTGGAGGTGTAAACCAGGAGGGAATAAACTACTACAACAACCTCATCAATGAAGTATTGGCTAATGGTAAAATTCATCAAAATTTTATTCACGTGTTCTCACTTTTCACATTGTATTAGAATTTAAAATCATATCCACATGGTCGTTAATGATAAATAATCATTGAGAATAATGCAGGTATGCAACCATATGTAACCCTTTTCCATTGGGATGTTCCCCAAGCCTTAGAGGATGAGTATCGCGGTTTTTTAAGCCGTCGTATTGTGTGAGTGACAACAATTTTCCATCTAGAGCTATTTCAGTATGATTATTTGCGGAAAGGTTGCAGTAAATCAAATTAACTGATTAACTTATGTAATTTACGAGCTTGCAGAGATGATTTTAGGGACTATGCTGAACTTTGCTACAAGGAATTTGGTGATAGGGTGAAACATTGGATTACTTTGAATGAACCATGGAGTGTGAGCATGAATGCTTATGCATATGGGAAGTTTGCACCGGGTCGATGTTCAGATTGGTTAAATCTGAATTGCACAGGAGGTGATTCAGGGACCGAACCTTATTTGGCTGCACACTACCAACTTCTTGCTCATGCTGCTGCTGTAAAACTTTACAAGACCAAATATCAGGTCCTCTGTTTTAAAACCAAAATGTTATTCAAATTCGGCACTGAATCTTTATGTCCTGAAATTCAAATAACATGAGACTAGTTGATAGATCATACTTATTTTTTTAGTTTGAACTTATTAGAGCTGTTTCTAACCAAATAACCAAAATTTTGAAATATGCAGGCATCTCAAAGTGGTAAAATAGGGATTACCTTACTCTCTCATTGGTATGAGCCGGCCTCTCAAGCGAAAGCAGATGTTGATGCTGCACTACGAGGCCTCGACTTTATGTTTGGCTGGTAAAGATTAAACTTTTTTTTTTGGTATACGGTAAAGATTAAACTTAACTATTCGTAGCTACACACTAATTTTTTTTGAAAATATGATCACGATATGATCTAGTGGTATATCATTACACTTAGCAAGAAGACTGTTGATTTGCTGAATTCAAATGCAACGATGTGCCATTTGATTGCATCTGCATTTTGCATTTTGCTGTAGGTATATGCATCCAATCACAAAAGGTAGCTATCCAAAAAGCATGCGATCTTTGGTGGGAAACCGGCTACCGAGGTTCTCCAAAAAAGAATCCAAGCATCTTAAGGGGTCCTTTGATTTTCTCGGCCTAAACTATTACTCATCCTTTTATGCTGCTGATGCACCTCACCTAAGCAATGCCAGACCAGCCATACAAACTGATTCTCTCATTAATGCTACATGTAATTATCAAGTTAATTATATGCTTATAGTAGTTAATTAAGTACATATTCTGAAATTTATATCTAAGCATGATTTATTAACTTTTTTCATAACAGTTGAACATGATGGCAAGCCCCTTGGTCCAATGGTATGTATTTCATCATTTCATTAGAAGCTAGCTTACATATCAATTCTTTTTCATTTGTAGCTTTTGTGCTCCAAAATATTATTTCTAAAGTATAATGATAGCTTTATTTATAATTATACGCAGTCTGCTTCCAGTTGGTTATGCATTTATCCACGAGGATTTCGACAATTGTTGCTTTACGTCAAGGAGCATTACAACGACCCCGTAATTTACATTACTGAAAACGGTAATACTTTTACTGTACTTATTTTCTAAGATATTATATGCACAATACTGTAATATTATTATTAATAAAGATAATGAAAGTCTGATAAAATTAATTGATAGGTCGTGATGAATTCAACGATCCAACATTATCACTTGAAGAATCCCTTTTAGATACTGACAGAATCGATTACTTTTATCGTCATCTTTATTATCTTCAAACTGCAATCAGGTTAGTAATGCTTTATCAGAATCGGCTCTAAGCCCCTAGTTATTCATTTGTACTAGGTTTTATACATATTAATTATTTTTATTGACCATTATGCATAGCAGGGATGGTGTGAATGTAAAGGGATACTTTGCATGGTCATTGTTGGATAACTTTGAATGGGAATCTGGCTTCAGTTTGCGATTTGGACTCATCTTTGTGGATTTTAAAGACAACTTGAAAAGACACCCAAAACTCTCGGCGCATTGGTTCAAGAATTTCCTAAAAAAATCTTAGACATACTATGTATTTATGCATTGTTCCAAGAAAAGTTTTGTTTAAATGAACTTTTTCTGAGAAGTTGGTTAAATGAACTTAGGATTAGAGAAGAGTCATATGAAAGTCACTCAATGATCTATGTGAAATGTAAGAATCGCTAATAAAAGAATTTAGATTTATGAAAGGATTTATCATTCGCTCACTTATACTCTAATGCAATTTATCATTCACTCCCTTATACTCTAATGCAATTTTTCTAGTGATTATGATATATACTAGCTAGGTACAATATATTAAATGCAAATGAGAGAACATTTTCTGTTTGGAAATGCTGCATAATTTCCCTCTCTGTGAACCAAGTGGAAATGTAAAATAACACAGGAAAATTTTTAGCACAAGAAATTTTTTAGCTTAGAAAGCCTTTTCAATGTGAATAAGGAAAAACCACGGGACCCGTAGACCTCTTGACTACACTATAATAATGATTGAGAATACAAATTTTTATCTTTAGGTGGACCTAACTATGTATGTTAATTTGTAGATACAATTCTGGTTCACCATTTTTTTTTTCTTCCTCAAAACACTAGCTCAGACTTTCTATTTTTCTCGCAACTCTTTTATGAGGAACTCTAATTTTTCTCACAACTTTGTCAGGATTATGTTGTGCTTCGTTACTTTGATGAAGCTCCTATTTATAGTATGCCTATGATCCATAGGCATACTAAAGGAGAAATTTAACATTTAATTTGGTGCACTATTTGTCGTTGGACTCCAACAATTCTCTCTCCCCCTCCAGCCAAAGCGAAAATATCTTCAAATTAGTTTGGGGTTGCTGCCAAGCTTGCATCTTCTTTACAAAATTCTAACTTTTAATTTCGTAGAGCTTTTGTCATCATATTTTCCCCATTGTCATCGGTATGAATTTTTTCTATTTGTTGTAGTTTTTCTCTAGGACATCACATATCCAATGATACCTCACATTCATGTGTATTGACCTTGAATGGTATGTCGAGTTCTTTATGAGGTGAATTGCACTTTGACTATCACAATAGGGAACATAACTTTCTTGATTCTGGCCTAACTCTTGCATGAACTTCTTCATCCACAAGATCTCCTTACAACTGTTAGTGATTGTGATGTATTTGGTTTTTGTGGTACTTAAAGCAACACACTTTTGTAGTCGTTATTTCCATGAGATAACATGGTATGTTGAGTTCTTTATGAGGTGAATTGCACTTTAATTATCACAATAGGGAACATGATCACTTTCTTGATTTTGGTCTAACTCTTGCATGAACTTTTTCATCCACAAGATCTCCTTACAACCGTTAGTGATTGTGATGTATTCTTCTTCCGTGGTACTTAAAGCAACACACTTTTGTAGTCGTGATTTCCATGAGACAACTCCCCCTACAAAAGTAATCAAATATCCAGATGTAGACTTCCTTGAATCTACATCTCCCGCGATATCAACATCTACATGTCCAACAAGAATTTGATTTCCATTGCCAAAAATATAAGCACTTTTTGGCTGTTCCTTTTAGATTACCTCAGTATCCATTTCACAACACTCTAGTGTTCCTTTCCTAGGTTCGATAGGAATCTACTCACAACTCCTACAACATAACCAATTATGGTCTCGTGCAAACCATGACATACATAAGACTATCCATAACCGAAGAATAGTAGAGGGAACCTAGCTCATTTCTTCTTTTTTCTTGGTCATTCTCTAGACATTATCTTACTATGTTTCAAATGATCAGGTCGTGGAACATGCACAAGTTGTGTATTTTGCATGTTGAACCTTTCAAAAACTTTCTTGATATAATCTTCTTGTGACATCCAAAACATTCTTGATACTTTCTTCAGTACACCGAGGTTTTTCATAGGATAAGATTTGCTCAATGCCTTCTTGAGAGCGTATATCTTTGTCTTATCTTTCCCAACAATAAACATATCAACATCATACATAAAAAATAAAAAAATCAAACTTAAAAAAGAGAGAAAAAAGCATTGAAAAAAAAGGAAGAAGAGTGAAAAAGGAAGCGGATTTTTTCTAATACTTGTTTTATTTTTTTATTGTTGTGTTTGTCTTTCATTCTAAGCCTTTGTATCTTTTTTGGTTACCATTAGTAATTTTTTTTATTTTTGTTTTGTATTGATTGATTTGGTTTCTCTAAAGAACTAATAAGAGCAATTGAGTGGTAAAACACAAGATTGATTCATTATAGAAAAAGCCGAGAAATGAGTGTAAACACGTGAGTAGAGTGGTAAGCCCAATTTTAAACACTTTTTTTTTTATTTTTCACTAAGTTTCATAATCATGTCTGGTCCATTTTCAACGGTGAGGCAAAACATTGGCTCTTAAAATGAGAGCAACGATGGAACAAATGCAACATGTCAAGAGATTAAGGCGGTAAATTTAACCTCAGAATTGATGAACTGGAAAGGAGGTCAAATGAAATTAATGATGATAGTGGGGATGAGAAGGATAGGTGGCGTAGGAGAAGAGAGAGGAGAGAAAGGGTGGAAGGTATGAGTGGCATAAAAAAAGAGGTTCCAACTTTTATTGGAAAAAGTGATCCGGATGCCTATTTGAAGTGGGATCAAATTAGGAGAAGAAAGTGCAAGTTGCATGCCTTGAATTTAAGGAGTATGCCTTAGTATGGTGGGATCAAATTGTCAAAGATAGAAGGAGGTATGGAGAGCCATAAATTGAGACTTGGGAGGAAATAAAGAGAATCATAAGGAGAAGATTTGTGCCATCCTATTACAATAGGGAATTACACAAGAAATTTCAAAAACTCACTCAAGGAACCAAAATAGTTGATTAATAGTACAAGGCGATGGAGGTTGCAGAGATAAGAGCCAATGTGGTGGAAGAGAATGAATCAACAATGGCTAGATTTATTCATGGCCTAAATCGTGAAATAAGTGACATAGTGGAGCTACATCACTATGTGGATTTGGATGAGTTGATGCACCAAGTCATCAAGGTTGAACAACAACTTAAAAGGAAAAGGTCAAATTAGGAGAAACACTTCTCCTTTCAACTCTCTAAGTTGGAAGGACAAGTCAAAGAAGGAGGGAGCCTCATCATCTATGTTTTATCCTTCACTCAGTTTAAAAGATTTCAATTTTTCTAATCCCTGTGTCTATTCTTGTTTCTTTGAAATGACTTATTTTTTATGATGTGATTGTAATTTATCCTAAATATTTCTAGCAGTATCACATTCTTCTACTCGTTCCCTTTCTTCCATGCTAAATGCACATATTAGAAATAGACGTGCCTTAGAGTTTATAAGTACCTTTTATTGTTCAATTTTATTGCACAAAGCTTCTGGATTTTCAATTGTGGTTCCATTAGCTTGAGTTATCAGTGTGATACAAAGTTTTCATCAGTGATTACTCACCAGATTCATGTATCTTGAGATTTGAGGAATAATTGAAACTTTCCTTTCCGTAAGTGCTTGTTTGATCCATCAAAGAATGGTGGTCTAGTTGATGGTCCTCTTTTTCGAATGAGTTTGTTTTTTGACATTTTACTTCTTCTTGAATGTTTTTCTTACACTTGTTAGGTGTGCAAACCCTTATATGAACTTATCTGATGCCAATTGAAGAAAATAAAACAGTTAAAAAATAGGGGTTTGAATTGTGACCCTTTTAGTTGTTGCATAATTTCATAAGTGTGGACTTCAGATTCTTGGAGAACAAGTTACATCAGTTTTGATGTGAACCTTGTTCTGATGTATGTATTTGTTTGCTTGATCTGGTATTTTGTTCTAAACCTGTATCTCAAGTCTTGGTGTGAAATCTTGGTTAAAGTGTATTAATTCTCAACCCTTGATTCTAAAGTGTTGAATCTGAACCATTGGTTTTGGTCTCATGAATTTGAACCCTTGGTTCTCTTAATTCTACCAAATTTATACCTTGATGATCATATTTTAGGTGTTGTTTTGATGATCAAGGATCTTTGAAAAATTTAATTTTTTTTTGACAAAAAATGATTTAAATTTTGCTTTCCTATATTTAAGAAAACTCAAATAAACTTTATTAAATTGCAGATAATATTAGAATCATAATTATCTAACATAAAATAAGTTTGTTATCATTACAACATTTTTATAAGGAATTCCGTGATTTTTCTCAAAAAATCACTCTCTTGCTTATGATGACAAAATTTTCGATTTATGATGCCATTTGTCTTGATGTGATAGAGGGATGTGCCCATAAGCTTCTTCCAGAAAACTCCACTAACTGTTATTTTGTTATTGTGGTAGTACCTAATAATTTGAATTTTTTTCCTTTTCTCTTTTCACGTAGCTTCTACTTATCAATTTCGTACTCTCAAACGATGGTAATAAAAGTAAATAAGGATGAAAAAATATTATTTAGATTGGTTTATATCTTTTATTTCCCTCTTTGCAATCGGTGAAATCTTAAGAATCAATTAATGAAAGGAGTAGGAAACTAAGATAAGAATAAAATCCTAAATTAATGAATAAAAAAATGGAACAAATGAGACTTACCAATTGGTGGAGAGAGAGAGTGATTCATTCTATTGAAATTGCTTCATGAAGCTTTGAAATGAAGAGATCCGTAAAGAATGCAAGGTATTATAAAGAGTGTACATGATTTAGTTAGAGATATTAGTCTAGGATTTGAATTAATCAACTAATTTCCTTTACATCAATCCAAATCATAATCTTTTTATGCTCTTTGGAGGAATTGTGGATGAATTTGAAATTTAACATATACACTAAACCCATTTAGGGTTGGCCTAGTGGTTGATTTGGGATCTTGGAGTTTGCTGCTCCAAAGATCTCAGGTTCGATTTCCTCTAGTGGCAATTTCGGTGGGCTAAGTTCATACAGAGCTTGCTCTGACTTTAAACGGGTCCCCCACAAGTGGGCGGTGAGATTGGTTCCCTCAGACTAATCGATTCTTAGATCGAATACAGAGTTTTAAAAAAAAACATATACACTAGCTATATCTCTCATATAACCTAGAGTTCACATAAAATTCAACAATAACATTCGCCCTTTTGTGATTACCCCTTTTATAATGTGAAAGGTTATCATAGAATAGAAAAATTGGTAAAATAAGTAAGAATTGTGACGAGACAAGTTTTTAATATGACCTCTTTGTTAAGTATGCTAAATAGGCAAACACAATACTTTGATGTACTTAAGAGGCATTTAATATGATTTTAACTTTACGAATTTTATTTTACAAATCCATTCGGGATAAAAACTAGTTAAGGCATGTAAGGAGAGGATAAAATTTATTAATTACCATACAATATTTCATACATGCAAATGGTAGAAAACATGGTTAAAGCTTTCAAGTATATTTATGTTATAATTATCTTTCTTCTCTATTTTTTCTTTCAATGAATATTGATGGTAAGCCAATTTAATCCTTTTCAATTTTTTTAGTTACTTACTGCATAATATTTTATCCCTTTCATTATCATCCGTTTACTCTCTTTTTTCATTACAACGGCTAAATGTTATCAAGATTCTGATTGTCTAAAAGATATGTGCTCATTTCTTTTTATACCAAAGTGTACTGTTACAAAATATTTTCCTATTTTCTTGGGAGGTATATGTGGATGTGATTGAGCAATGTGTCCATGACATTCAGCAAGAAAACTCCATGAGCTGTTGTTTTGTTATTGTGATTGAGCAAATCATAATTTTTTTATGCTCTTCTGAGGAATTGTGGATGAATTTGAAATCTAACATATACACTAACTATATTTCTCATATAGCCTAGAGTTCACATGAAATTCAACAATAATATTCGTCCTTTTGTGATTATCCCTTTTATAATGTGAAAGGTTATCATATAATAGAAAAATTGGAAAAATAAGTAAGAATTGTGACGATTAATAAGTTTTTAATGTGACCTCTTTATTAAGTATGCTAAAGAGGTAAACACAATACTTTGATGTACTTTTTTTTTTTTTGACAAAATACTTTGATGTACTTAAGAGGCATTTAACATGATTTTAACTTTAGGACATTTTTTTCACAAATCCATTCGGGATAAAAATTAGTTAAGGTATGTAAGGAGAGGATAAAATTTATAAATTACAAAGTGATAAAACCATACAGTATTTCATACATGCAAATGGTAGAAAACATGGTTGAAGCTTTCAAGCATATTTATGTTATAATTATCTTTCTTTTTCTATTTTTTCTTTCAATGAATATTGATGGTAAGCCAATTTAATCCTTTTCAATTTTTTAGTTACTTACTGCATAATATTTTATCTCTTTCATTATCATCCGTTTACTCTCTTTTTCATTACAGCGGCTAAATGTTATCAAGATTCTGATTGTCCAAAAGATATGTGCTCATTTCTTTCTATACCAAAGTGTACTTTTACAAAATATTTTCCTATTTTCTTGGGGGGCATATGTGGATGTGATTGAGCAATGCGTCCATGACATTCAACAAGAAAACTCCATGAGCTGTTGTTTTGTTATTGTGTTAGCACCCAATAATTTGGATTTTTTCCGTCTTCTTTTTATAGACCTTGTAATTGTGGAAAATAGTATCATTTAGATTGTCTTCTAGATTTTATTTCCCACTTTGCAATTGGTGAAATCTTAATAATGAAAATCGAAGATAAGAACAAAATCCTAAAGAATGAGTAAAAAAAGGACGACTAAGACTTACCAATTGTTGGAAAGTGTTACAAGCAAATGGTAGAAAATATGGTTGAAATTGTCAAGCTTGTTTATGTTATGATTATCTTTCTTTCCCTATTTCTTGTTGCAATAAACATTAAAAATAAGCCAATTTTATCATGTTCAAATTTTCTTAGTTACTTACTAGATGATATTTATCCATTTTCGGTCCACCTTATGTAAGGGTTTGAAACCGTTGAAAAAAAAAAAAAAAGTGTACTAGTTTGTCGCCAAGTAGTAATATTTCTTAAGAAAGAGTTCATATCCACAGCCTAGCTTCAACATAACTAATGCGATTTTGATTAAGTTATAGTAACATAAAGGGGAGTTTTGGTCATGGAAAATGATTGGGATGAGTTTTCTTAAAAGAGAAATATAGAAAACGATTAAGTCATGTGAGATTTCCTTTCCTGAATTAATTGACTAACTATAAATTATGAATTCATATACTACTAATTACTTGCTTTCAATACTTTTTAAACGATCACACTTTTTAATGACTTAAGAAGCCCCAACCTAATTCAAAAGTTTAAGAGCACCAAAGTAAGTAACAATTATTATTGATTTATGTCTAAATTTAATCAATAATTGAATGGTTAAACTAGGTCAAGCCAAAAAAGTTAGAGTTAGTAATCATTGTATTATTTGATTTACGGACAAAAGTTAGGGCTAGTACACATTGATCACATAGAAAGCATTAAGAACAAAATAACCAAATGAAATAGCAAAGTAACCGACTGGTTATTCATAGAATTATTTAAAGTTACATGAAAAAATAATTACAGGGAATTATCTACTCATGATTTCTAAACACATATAATTATACATGAATAAAAGAACATGAGAGAAATATCACCCGTTGATGATTCCTTGGCTCTCGAATGGCTTTGGTCGCTCCAATCCTCTAGAAATTGTGTTTATGTCTTCTTGTGCTTGTCAAAAGGTGTTTTCTACTGACCTAGGGGTCAATATTTATAGTTGTTCATTTCCCTAAGTTTTAGGGGAATTGGTTTGCGACGCGAGCCTATACCTCATGATGCAAGATATGAAGAGAACATATCATTTTGACCTAATCTCACGATGCGGCGCTCACAACCCACGATGTGAGATATATAGTAGTGATCATAATGAGTGCATTTCAAGTGAGATGTCCAAATGAAATTCATGGTATTCTCACGACACAAGGCTCATAGTCTACGATGCGAGTTAAGCAGTAGCTGACTCATTGGTTCCTTTGCTCCTTGATCCATTTTTTCTCACTTGAACGTCTGTGATGACTAATGGTCATAAACAATGCTGGTAACACATTTTAACACTCACTTTGCAACACTCTCTCTTTGATTGGTTAAAATTCACATGGGTCCCACCAAGTCATATGGGTCCCATATAAATATGATGGGACCCATATGAATTTTAACCCGTCAAAGAGGGTGTATTGAAAATTGTGTATTAAAATGTGTATTGCTAACATTACTTGTATAGTCATTTAACATCATAAGGGTGCATACAAGTGAACCAAGTCAACCATTAGTCAGAAAATTCCCTTACTCTCTTCTTCCCCTTATCTCTCTCTCTCACACACACATTCAAAATCAAAGTGGAGGTAAACCCATTTCTTCAAACTCTTGAAAAATCATTGCATGCAACCAAGGTTCCTCCCCTATTCATCTTTCGACCACTCAAGTTAATTTCTCTCTTCTTAGTTGCACCTCAACTAGGAAAACGGAGAAAAGATGCTTCCCTTCATCTCTTATAATCTCTGGCATACAACCTTGTTTCCCACCAATTTATCAAGCAACCCCTCGTTTTAGTGGTGAGTTCTTTATCTAAGCTGTATATTTAATTAGGCTATGAGAATTTGGTAACTATTAGGAATGTTAATTCAAAAGTTAGTTGATGTTAGTTAGCTTAATTAAAGGAGGTTAGTTGGGTTACTGGTGGAACAAGTAACAATTGAGTTAGTTGCAAAATTAACTGTGTATGAATAAGATCATAAGCATGTACCAATTGTATTCATTACTTCTATCATAAAAATTTGATTTTTCATCATTTAACTCTAAAAATTCTCGCAATTCCTTTACAAATTAATTTTCCCAGCTTCACTATCTTAAAAAATTGTTCTATCGGTATAATTTAAAATGAAACTTGGTATTTATGGTTTGGTTGATAAGGAAGGAGTAGGTTATACCCTGATTTTTAACAAGAGTGTATTTAAAACAAAACAAAAAAAAAAACTTATGAATAAAATATTCATAATCGTCCTTTGATTAGAATTAGAGTAAAATATTTTCTCCAACTTAGTATCTACCCCATTTTTTAAGTTCCTGTGATTTCCATGTAACTTAAACTATTCAGAGCTTGTGGAATAAGCCTAGTCCACAACAAAACAAGGTCATCTTCTATAAACACCATACACATGATCCCCAAAACTCAATGATTAAATAAGCTTGGAAATGCAATGCACAAGCAATTAAGTATGTGGCGGTGTTTCCCTTCTACACTTCTATTCCGTTGAGAGGTTACGACACACGAGGTCTGATGTATTATTCCATTCTCATCAAAGTGAGAACCTTGGCAAGTGAACTGATCAGTGCCATTATCACGACGAATTATTTTCACAAGTTTTCCAAATTGTCTTTGCACCATTACAAAGTTTGTGCCACTTCTATTTTATCATTCAGTAAATAAGACGGAAAGCTCTTGGAGGTATTAAAGTTTTATGTCTTACTTTTTTAGCCTATAAATAGTGGTTTTCATCATTTTTCTTTTATTATTTTGGACTTGAATTTACACTCAGTTTTCAGTGAAATTGCTTAAATTACATATTGACTCAAAACAACTTCAAATGATATCCATTATTTATTTAGATTGGACGGTCATGATCAATAAACATGTATGTAGTTATAAAATTGAATCTATTTATCTGAGCAACTAATATATTTTGCTACACCAAATTGTACTTTCCGGTGCAGCTGACCGTAGAACTCGTCAATTGTAACACATTATGTCGTGGGAAAAAGATTGATGAATATCCAAAACTCTTTTAACACCTTGAGAAATAAAGAGAAAGAGGAAGTGATGTAATAGATGTGAAATGTTGTTGATGTAATAGGAATAGAGAAAGAAACAAGATGACCAAGTTCATATCATATAGATGCAAATATTTGTCTCCAGATATATTATGCTCTAAATTAAGGAAACTAATTCAAAATCAAAGTTGCACTTGATTAATGACCAAGTTCATATCATATTATTGGGGATCATCATGACATACATCAAGTTGTAACTCTAGTGTTTCTTAAGAAAATTCCTAAACCAATAGGCAGAGAGCTTTTGGTGTCTTTTAAGATTATCATTGTAATCAACATAGTTCATTCCAAAACGTCTAGTGTATCCAGCCAGCCATTCAAAGTTGTCCAAAAGTGACCATGCAAAATATCCTTGTACTTTCACACCATGCCTTAACAAAAAAAAAAGTCAAAAATAATAATAGATAAGAGATAGGAAAAGGAAACTAAGCAAGGGTGTGAAAATATTGAGATTCAATATGAAATAAGTAGAGAGATGGGTGCAACTTACTTGATTGCTGATGAAACATAATAAAGATGACGATAAAAGTAATCGATTCTGTAAGTATCCATAAGCGCCTCTTCAAGTGATAGTGTTGGATCATTGAGCTCGTCCATACCTATAATTTAAATATTAAAATTTGAAAATTTTAGTTTATTAGACCGGTGCTCATGATTAGGAGTTCTAAAGATTAAGTAGCTTAATAAGTATATAAAAGGTTTATATACAAATTAACGTGTGCTTTATAGTAACTTGAATTTTATCTTAAAAATGATGCATATGCATAATAAAAATTTAACAAAATTAAAATAATACCATTTTCTGTTATGTAAATCAAAGGATTGTTATACTTTGTCTTTGTGTACAACAGTAGTTCCTGAATCCCCCTTGGATAAACAAATAGCCAATTTGAAGCAGCCTGTACGTAAATGTCTTTTGTTAGTTATTCATCAAACAAACAAATCGTAGAATAAAGTATCTAATCGTATAAATGTCAATATGTGTGCACGCGCATGCATACACACACATTCATATCTCAGATCGATATAACAGTAACTGCAAGAGAGTTTTACTCACCATTGGTCCAATCGGTATCCCGTTACGCTCGGCTGTCATAAGTCATAGCAAGAAACATTTTACATCAAATAAAAGAATTATCTTCTTTTCATTGAATAAAATATCAAAAGAAAGTATCATATTTTGACTTTTCTATCAATGGTTTAAGGCTATTTCAATTTAATCAATTAATGCATTTTCATTTTATATAACTCATAATTTGATTAACTCCTTGGTTATAAATCAATTGATGCATTTTCATTTTATATAACTCATAGCATGTATTTATTAGGTGTAATTCTTCATAAGGAGTTGTGAACATTGTATTCTTACTTGTAAAATTGACATGAGTATCCTTGAGATAGCTTGGATTGCTTGTGTCACTATTTGATTCTGGTATATTGGCAGCATAATTGGAGGTATAGTAATTGATTCCAATAAAATCAAATGAGCCAATAAGCATCTTAGATTGCTCTTTGGTGAACTTTGGTAAACGATTTCCCACAAAAGACACCATGCTTAGTGGATACTCTCCTGTTGTCAATGGCTGCATAAACCTGCAAACAAGTATATTAAGAAGCAAGCTTGAAGCATAACATAAAGAGACATATAAATAAGATTTTAAATCACGGCCGCAATTATGTCTTGATCCATGATTTTGCGGACAATTGAGAACAAATGCAACAATACCATCCAAACATGAAATCAAGAGCACGTTTGGCAGCTTGATGATCTAATGTGTCATTTGAGAATGGCAGAGACCAGTGAGAATTTAAGCTGATGCCTATTGAACCATTTTGTGAAGCCTGCGGCCATGAATTTAAGTTAATTAATGTTTTGGACAATCATAACAAATACAAGATTTTTATTAGTAATAAATTTGAATATGCATAGCAAAAAAAAAAAAAGTATATACTTCTTCAGTGTTGCACCTGATGATTGGTTCTATAAACTTTGACAGCAGCTGCATGAGCAAGGAGTTGGTTGTGTGAGGCGATGTAAGGTTCTGTACCCAAACTGTAAGAGTGTGGCTCATTGAAGGTAATCCAATGCTTCACTCGGTCTCCAAATTCCTTGAAGCATAGCTCGGCATAGTCCTGAAAATCATTTCTGCATATATATAGAAATTAACAACAAAAACATCAGCAACCAAACCATATATCACCATGTGGGGTCAACTACGTCATAAAACTCTATCGTGGATCATACACAAATAAATTCAACGCTGTTAATGAATTTATTTAATTAGCGATCGGTTTATTTATTTTACTTGAATGAAAATTTGTGTCATGCAACTTACATAATATAAGGGCTTAAGAAGCCACTGTACTCGTCTTGTAAGGCTTGGGGAAGATCCCAGTGGAAAAGGGTCACAAATGGTACCAGACCTATATCAATAATTCCATCAATTTATAGTAAAAAAAAAGTATTATGAACTTCATGAATATGATATACTTGTGAAGCATGCATGCATTACCATTATCAAGTAGCTCATTGATCAGATTGTTGTAATATTTGATTCCTTCTTGATTTATACCTGCACTCACTTTTCCTTCTGCATGTTTGTTAGAGCTGTAAATTAGTTAATGTAAATGAAAGATTCACCTATACATGAAACTCTAAGTGAATTAATGGATTTGAATAAATTCATATTACTTGGCAGTATTCTTGGCCAAGAGATGGAGAATCTGTATGCATCTGTATTCATATACTTCATGATTGTAACATCTTCCTATTAAGAAGTAAAAATAATGGTTACCACATATACTTGACAAAAAATTGCAAACACATAAGGTAAAATCTATGATTGAATTTAATTCATACAAACCAATGATATATTATATATATCTCTGACTTGATACTAGATGCAATAGTTTTCTGATTTTTTTTTTTTGTTGGTACAAGTAGTTTTCTGAACTCTAAATATCGATAATTGATTATATAATGTTTAGCCTATATCAAATTCCATTTCATGTGAAATTTTACAATGGTTGGATTATTTTTTTTGTTTTTATGTTTCTTTTGTACAAATAAATCGTTTCTTGGTTTCTAGTTGTACTAGTAGTTTCTGCATTTGTTTCCTGGTTTTACGTTTTTCTGGATTTGTACAAATAAGAGGTATTCACCAAAAAAATAAAAAAGAAACCCACCTTGGATGAGTTTGGACAACAGTCCGAAGTCGAATCTCTTATAAAGAAGTGAAAAAAATTGAGGGATCAGTCTGTCAAATTATCCTTTTTTTTATCCTACTTCCTTTGAAGATGTTATTATTCTTCTTGTTTTGAGTAGTGACTACCAGATTAATATCGAAAAACACGTATAAATTATTATAGTTCTCAAAAATAGTTTTGGCTAATGATGCATAGACCAAATTTGTGGAAACCTCCATGTTCATAAATAACGTATGGGAAGTTCTTGATTTATCTGCATGCAAACCAAAATTTGTTCCAGGTTTATACGGCATCCATCTTTGAGAATCATTACAAGTTGCTTGCCTGATCAGAAAATAAAATACAAGAGGTAATGTTATAGTCTTATAGAGTCTATTTTAGCTTCTTGTTAAACAGATTTTGTTGTATCATTCAAGAATGTCTTCCCTATACGCATATTTTTCTTTTCACAAAAATGTGGTCATTACGGCGGTTCAAACTGCTACTATATGCATAACTGTTTTCGTGAAAATGTGGTCATTACGGCGGTTCAAACTGCCATTATGAACTTCTTTTTTTTGCTGAAAAGTGTATATTATGTTGGTTAAAACTGCTGTTTTATTCAAAATATTAGCTGCCATTTTATTCACCGTGTACTAAGCCAATTTACATGGTGGTTCTTCTTAAACCACTGTTTTAAACTTTATGGCATGCAAAATTATGACAGTTTTGAAAATACCATTTTGGTTTATATTGGTGGCTAAAACTGTCGTACAGACAAATTTTTGCCGCCCTAATTCACGCGATTTTTTGTTTGTAGTGCATTAATAATGTAAAATTTGAAAGATCAAGAGATTGCTTTTATATCAAATTGGATGTACCTTATAGCGGTGATACTGATCAACAGCTACATCTCCATCGCTTCCATCCAATATTTTTTCTGTATGAAATTACTCCAATTAGGCAATTACTACATGTTTTTTGCTTTTATTAACCAAACATGTAAATGAAGCACCTTTTATTTTTCTTTCAAGTTATTTTATTATTGAAGGGATTTTTCATTCAACTTATTATTCATCAAATTGAGATAATTAAGAAAAGAAAGTCAGAAATTAAAGAAATATACCTGGATGTTCATGTGCATATTTATCCAAAACACTTTGTCCTCTTCTGCCTTCATTTGCAGCACCTTCATACTACATTATCAACACAAGAAATTATATCTTATTAATTAACTTTCAATCTTTGGTCTTTAAGCATTGAATTTCGTTCAATTTTTTTGATTGATTAAGCTTGTTTTTGCTATGTACCATTACAAAATTTAAAAACATACATTAAATTATCTTTTTACGAAAATAATTGCAGGTAAATGAAATTATATCTATCTCTAAATTATTGTTTTTTAAGGTATGAAAAGTTTTATAACATACAAAATGTTACAAAACACACCTTGTAGGAGGCCGAGCCAGTACCAAAAATGAAACCTTTGGGAAAACTGCTACGTTTTAGAGAAGTAATGTTAACAAGTGTTGTAGGAGTAACAACTGCTGCCATTATTGGAACACAGGTGCTAATAGTAAGAGTCAAGACACAAAGGTAGAGGAGACATAGATGGCTATAGAATGCCATGATGCCCTTTAGAGAAATAGAATTACAGTTTTTGGTGACAAGAGACAAAATAAAAGAAATATATATAGGAAAACTAGGACTCGTAAATGAGAAGAGACAAGACATGAGAGAAAGTTGAAAATTGGTGTATGCTAGTGTCCACTCCTTTGGATCATGTTATGTTTTATTTTTCTGAACAAAGCATGTTATGTTTTAAAAAGAGTAAGTATACAATTTCATACATACATAATGTAATGCATAAATTATAATAACAATATTTTAAAATGATTTCTAAAGTTGAAAAGATGTTAATAAGATGTATATCTCTGATAGTATATGCATACTGTTATTTTTGCCTCTCTCTCTTTTTTTCAAAAAAAAAAAAAAAATTAAAATTTTTTTTTTATAAAAAAT
>Ga0228711_1004400_pt1 | contig 21695 bp, 6 predicted proteins | sample MedpolnodulmetaG_2_FD_177996 | JGI IMG/M metagenome (GOLD analysis project Ga0228711, IMG submission 177996) | Root nodule microbial communities from Medicago polymorpha collected in Santa Monica, California, United States - brown nodules | ecosystem: Host-associated > Plants > Roots > Nodule...
TATATATATATATATATATATATATATAGAGAGAGAGAGAGAGAGAGAGAGAGAAAGACACAATGCAATTATATTGGTTCCTCCTATAATCCAAGAGTAGTCAAGTCCCCTCGCACTTCCAATGGGTTTTCACTATAATCACAACTAATTACAAATGCTCAAGGACACAACCAAAAGACTTCAAATGCTCAAGTACGCAAGCAAGAGACTTCCAAATACTCAATCAAAATTGAAAGAGACTTCTAAGAGTTTATAAATAAATAATTTGTTTTTACACTTGATATACAATCAGAGGTGTAAACAGTTAAAAACATAACAAACTCTATGAACTTAGAATTTTTAAGATATGAACTTAGTAAGAAATTCTTAAGTGTTCTATGTGCTTTTGAATTTGACAGAGTAAAGGCACACTTAAAGTAGAGTCTTGTTATTATTCTTCAAGTCTTCAACTCCTTATATAGGAAAGGATTATAGAGATGTTGGAGAAGTGCTAGCACATTTAGAGTCGTTGACAAGCTTGATATCAAGGGCTAGCTTACTTTCAAAGTTTAAGAGCACGATAACTATTAGGGCTTCCTAGATACTCATAAATATTCACCATTACAATTCTTTATAGCATAACCGGTGAGATTTGGAGCCAAATATATATTCCATTTTCTAATATAATTCTTTATGAATGTGTGTTACATGTGGATTGCTATTTTTGCTCGAAATTTCGGTCGTTCTCTACAGACTATCAGTTATATTATCATACACATGAGACACTTATTTTGGTACTTTGAGCATTTTTCAAGCCACCCAGAATTATTCTTACTTAATGTTTTTCTTAATATCGTGTGTATACTATTAACACTAGCTTCTATCGATTACTTGAATTGAATTTAGGTTTCAATTGACTACTAACCCTAGCTATTGAACCGGACCTAGTAATTGTGATTAACTCAACATATGAAACTAGAGATAGGAAGTTGAGAGTTAAGACTTAAGGTTAATGAACTAGAACATCGCTTCCAAATTTATTCAATCGGTTTAAGAGATTAAAAGGTTATAACCAAGGAAAGGGCTTTGAGTCAAGAGATTGATCAAAGCTAATAAGTTAATCCGTCAGAAATGCTGAAATTACATTGAGAACATAGAGAATCTAGCTACTACAATGACCAATAGAGGCTTCAAAAGCTTAATCATTTGTTTTCCATATAATTGCCAACCAGTTTAATTTTAATTGCAATTTACTATTTTTAGCACTTAATCCAACTGCCTAGGGCAACCATAACTTTAACACATCCTTCATTTTAACGTCTTTGCCAAGTAGAAATTGAAACAGTCCTTGTGGATACGAACTTATAAATTTTATTACTTCGATTCATTTTTAGTACACTTGATAAAACCATATCACCCACCTTAACCTAAGCCATGTTATAACATTGAAAATACATTTATATTTGTGTGTGATAATATGTATCTAGAATGTCTGTTTATAATTGTGTCAATCTCATAGCAAGGTACAATCACATGACGAATGGAGTGCGTCAAATGCCTTGACCAGTCCCGTTGGCTTTAGGAGGTACATACGTGTATCTTGGAATTATAAGTTGTTGAAAATATGAGTATCTTCTCTAAGCCCGTGTCGCTTGCATTGAAGTGGTAAGCTAGTCAGGCATGGGAGTGGGAAGAATAACAATTTGAGCACCATCTCTAGAAAGTTATGTTCCAAATTCTTAAATTCATATAAATTCTAACTTCTTGCAATTTTGTTGCTTAAGTACAAGTGATGACATGTCATCTTACGTTATTCTTAGAATGTTTTTCAGTCATTTTCATTTAGTTTTAATCCAAAATAAAGGAGTATTAAAACAATTGCATATGATTTTCAAGACATTTGTAATGTTTTCTATTTCAGTCATGTAATTCTAGTTTTTCCCGAAACATATCAGTTCTAGGGTATTTTGATGTAATTCAAGAAGAAATCATACAAATAGACAAAGAAAACATCTTGAAGACTTGTGAAGATCGCGGGAAGACCATGAATGAAGATTTAAGAGGCCTCGAGAGACATTACAAAGGGAGGAATTATGTTCCCAAGTCCCAAGACATATTATATCGAAGGAAACACCCAAATAGACGAAGAAACATGCGTTTACGCACAGAAAAGCACACTCATATGCGCCCCCGCATGCTGCCACGCGCCCTGGGCATTGCTCATGCGCCTGGGTCATGGTTTTTTATCCTATGCGCCCTAGTCATGTGCCCGAGGCATGCTGGGCACGGGTCATAACTGTTTTTCCACTTTTTTAATGGACAAAGCTAGTTTTTCAACCTAAACCCAGTTGGAAACTTGCCAATAAATACCAAACCTCTCATTCATTATTTCTCATTTAGAACGAAGTCGATCAAGAGAAAATCAAGCGCTATGATCTTCAAGGAAGAAGTCTTTCCTCACTATAAGCCTCTAGGGTATGTTTTTTTTCTTTTGTAATTTGTCTTTAATTACCATGAGTAAATAAAACCTATTAGGGTAGGGTTTTAAGATGAATCTATATTTTGTTTGTTGGGTTATTTTAATTTAATTTCTTTATTCATTTATTTTGTGAATCCTATTTAATTTTACTATAGTGTAAGACTTTGTTTCTTCTGAAGTGAACCAAACCTGAGATAACAGTACTTAGGTAGGTAACATACATAATATTGGTGCAAACCTACCCGAATCAGGAAGTAACTAATAACGGACAAAGCAATTAGGGAAACATAGTAACTCCAAGATTTAAATCATCCTAGTAACTTTATTCTTCTTACATCCTTGGTAAGGTAGACGAGATAGGATTTCCCGTTTATAGAACTACTGATAGGGAGAATATGTTGACGTCCTTCTAAGATTTATGTGACGTGAATTCCTTTAAGACATAGTAGATTTAGGAACCCTGAGTCCTTCTTTGATTCAAATACCTTTAAGAGAGTAAGAACTCATGTGTACCTTTTCACACGAAAGTGTATCTCACTATAGGATTGACGACCCAAACTCTAACCCGTGTAGAAACTCCGGTGTAAGGTTGCAACTTGACAGCTGGAAGGGAATAAACCCAGACCTCTAAGAGAGTAATTCCGCACACATACAAAACCGTGTGATTAGTAGGTGCAACTCGACAGCTGGTATGATAGTTAAACCCCCACGAACTCAAAATTTAGATAGAAACGTAAAATCAATCTGAATAATGCTTAACCATTAATTAAATTCAACAAATGAATAGAGGGGATTCAAAGAATCCTAACCGTTGCTAACATTCTGCAATAAAAAACAGGTTAATTCCTAAACTCTCCCTCTGCTGCAAACAGACTAAATTGAAAAACCTCCCTTTATCTTTTATTTTATTATTTTAAATTTATTGTTTATTGCTCCCAAATAAGTAACGCGGATTCCCTAGTTGGAACGACAATCCATGTGGATACGATACTCTACTTACACTTTATTACTTGGTAAATGATTTGATACACTTTCCTAAACTCGACCATCAACAAGCAACGATTTAAGTTTTTGGTTGTGATGATGGAACATCATCTGTAATTTTAGGCTATGATTTTACTTATTTTCTTTCATTTGAAGGAAAATTAGAAGTCATTTAGATGAGTTGTAAATGGTTTGAAGAACTTTTTGTATTGTTTTGATTCGAGTCATTGTAATTCTTTTTTATCCTAAATCATGAAACATCATAGGTGTTTTGAGTCTTTTTAGTGAGAAATCATGTAAATTGGCAAAACAAGACATCACATGAAGGATTGATGTTATGAAGATTGAAGATCAATGGTTCTTAGAAGGTATTTTAAGACATTACAAAATGATTATAATTCATTTCAAGTTCCAAAGTATTGCAAGACGGAAGAACGCACGAAAGTGGGACGAAAATTGCAAAATTTGCACATGAGGGGCTGCCAAAAGTACCTTTGCGCATGAGGCAGCGTTTTCTACTACCTCCGGCGCCCCTGTTCATGCACCATATGCATGGTACACATCCAGTGAGTTCTTGTTGCGTATTTTTCAAGCTGATTTGGTTGAAAAGCCATATTTTATCTCTTAACCCTTAAGTGGTGACACACTATAATAGAGACTCTTGCACACACTTTTATTCATTTAGAAATCTAGCGGTACAAGGAAAAGGGTCAAACATCAGAACTTCAAGGCATAGGATCTTGATATCTTCATCCTCCTCATGTTCTCTCTGAAATAGGTTTTTCTATTGTTTTGTAATGATGTATGTTGACATGTGCAACTAAACCTCTTTGATTAGGTTTCCAAGATTAACCCCTTCTTATTTGTTGGATTCTATTAATAAGGTTTCTTATTCAGTTTATGATCTAAAGTCCAATTTAGTTTCTATATGTTTGTTTCTATACCATATCTCTAGATGGAGCTAAGTAGGATTGACGACCCGAATTCCATCTGAACAAGACAATAGCAAACTTGTTAGTTTCTAAATTAAATTCATTTAATCGATTCTAAATATGAATTTTGGACTATAAATCATTTTGTACCAGGTTGAATTGCGGAGATATTAAAATAAACTTCCTCTTGCATATATGCGAGAATAAGTCCCTTAAATAGTGATTGAGGAGCAACATGACATTATGGAGTCAATTAAACGTAGGAGGATAAGTTCCCACTATAGGAACCATACTAACGTTATATGCATCATATGTCTGTGAAATTATGCGCATTTACCTCCCTTGAGTGATAAAGAGCAATCTGATATCTAAAGGAATGACAATATTCGTCCCACGAGGTTAACCATCATTGTATAGTCCTTAAAACATAATTAGTAATATCTTTAAATTAATCCAACAAAGAAAGTAAAGGGGATTCAATGAATCGAAATTGCTGCTAAAACTTGGAATCACACAATCTATATAGTTTTCAAGCAATCAAATAACTTTTGGAAACTACACCCCAATTTACTTTTTTTTCTTAATGAGTTTATTAAGTTGCTGAGTCAAAAACAACACTCCATGTGAAGAAGAAAATTACTACTTTGTTGCTTGAATGGTTTGGTGACTTGAAAAATTTAATGTAAGTCATTTCATTTTCCACCTATACAGAAGATCATCTTTGGCTTAGACAAAAATAAAATGAGTTTCAACGGTATATATGATACAAAAGCAATTAAATCAACAATTTAAATGTCAACATCAATATTAGTGTACTTGATTATTTAATATATCATTGGCCACTCGTCATAATTCAAGAAATATTAAAGAATTTCGTTGTGAAGTGCTAATAGATACCCCAATTAACCTACAACAATAAAACTCTATGAACTTATTATAGCTAGATTTCATTTTTAAATGAGGGAAAAAAAAAACTAGGCCTTTAAAGACACACATTTTAAAACTCCAAATAAATAATATAGATAATTATTGTGTTTTTAATATTAATATAAATATTTTTTTAAGAAGTTTCCATGGCCACATTCGTTGTGAAGTGCTAATAGATACCTAAGTTAACTTAAAATATTGAAAACGTATTAACATTTTACAGCTAGATTTCATTTTTAATTTTAGAAAAAGAAACCTATGCCTTCGAATATATAAATTTTAAAATTTCAAATAAAATATACAAATAATTATTGTGTTTCAATATTAATATGTACATTTTCTTTAGAAGTTTATATGGTCACATTTGTTTAATTTAACTAATTTATATTGACTCTTCGCTTCATAAATAAGTCATCTTTTCACCCTATATATAGAGACTACATATTATTTATCAAAAATTGCATTTTCATTCTCAAAGAAACAAAATGGTTTATTCAAATTCATATATGTTCCTTGGTCTTGGTGTTTTTGTTCTTCTCTCTTCTCATGTTTTAGCTTATAATATGCGCGCTGATCCCTCTATCCATGGTGAGTCATATTCTAACCCTTTAGATTTTTTTTCATAAGTGATGAAAATCAATTAATCTATGTTCTACTTTCATTTGTTTATAGAAAGTGTGATGTACATAGTTTTATTAAGGACAAAAAATAATTCATTTGCACATTTTTAAAGAAAATAAAACAACAAGACTTAAAATTATACACTATCCTAACTACATAAGTAACTATACTATATTATTTTACACCAAACATAAATTGTTGGTGAGCCATGGAATCACCATTAATAATCACCAAGAAACCTTAACACCACATCTCTATCCAAGATTTTCAACCATCGGAAATATGAGTTTTTTTATATAAGTCCTTTGTTTAGTTCAATCATTGTCAAAGTGAGATTAATGATTCACATTTGAATTTCAACAATTTTTATCATAAGTATGGGTTACAAATATCACTATACTTTGACATATATTGTAATAGTTCCTTCCCAATTTCCACCAAGTCAAGCCATTGGTTGCAAAAAATTTAGATGTAGTTAAGTGTTGATACTTATAATTTTGTGAATAAAATAAGTAAGTTCATCAGAAAAAATTAACAATTGTTAAATGTATGTCTACAATTTTCTAATTAATTGTTAATTTTGTAATAAATATAATTTTACTATAGATATGTTATCATTTTAATTTTGATAAACTTTTGAATGTAAATATTTTTACAATTTCAACTACAAAGTATCTTATGTAAATTTTTTAAGGAAGTCGGGATTAGTCCAAATTTAAAATTATATAATAATTTATGAATAGGTGTAGCAATATTTAAACTCATTATATTGTGAATGTGTATAAATAATTCACGCACACATATATGTATATATATTATTGAATTTTTTAAATGTTTAATTTTATTGTAGATTCAACACTAGATGACCAAAAGAGCAATGATTTTGTGAAGAATGCATCAATCGGTAAGAATAATAATACAATAATTTCCCATGTTCTAAATAGTAGTTACACATCATGGACTTGGTAACATTATTTTGCAGTTAACTCTTCTTAAATCAATGGTTGTTTTTTACGATCTTAATTAACTAGTCCATAAATTTTAAAAATCAAATCATAAATATTTCAACTAACTATAATTAGTCATTTAAATTAAAAAATAATAATTAATAATTAAAGATTGTATAATATTAATCATTAACTTTTTTAATCAATCAATATTATATTTTTCACTTTATTTCATGTTCATAATAATTATCCAGTTTAGATAAGTTAGATATTTTTGCATATTCAATTTTTACCTTAATATAGTACAAATTGAGCAATGAAAGTTAAATATTAGTAAATCATAATTTTTTCCTTACCAAAAAAATCATTGTTATTACTGATACTTCGGGAGAGGCGAAATTCTTCATAATTTTATTAAATTGGGGCCAAACACTCTTATGTATCATAAAGAGTTTATTCATATCTTGCTTTTCTTTTTATATCGTTGATGGATTTTTTTTTATACATACTATAATACAGCTGAATGTCCACCTGAGCCTCATATTTATCCCGAGTTAAGTGGTGAGTCATTTTAACCTATTGTTTTTTTCTAAGTAATGAAAATTCAATAATTTTACTATTATTTAGAATAATTTGTAGAAAGTTTTAAATTTTTATTTTAAAGCATTGATATAATATGCCAAAGGTTTGGAGATAGAACTCAAGTTATAAAACATATGTGACATTTGTCCAATTTTCGTAACAAATATAACTTTAATTAATTTTGAAAACAAAAAACAATGCTTTGACATAATATACGTCGTCGTATATTTCTATGAAATAAGTATGGTAATAACTAAATTTATCTTTTTTGAATAACAAATGAAATATAATAATAAACTCATTACTGGGGTACTCATACTTGTATAGACAAACCTAATATAGTAAGATCCTAATTAGATATAGAACTTAATTTAAAGCTTATTATATATAATAAGTACTTATCATATAGTTTCTTGTGAATAAGATATTTCTATTAAATTAAATTAAATTAAAATAAAATGTTTTCATATAAACTATATGTTGTGCTTATAAACTATCTTATAAAGAACAAGATTATGGAAAAAGGGTTAAAAAAAAACTTATGAATATTTCATAGGTTCTCCTAAATAGTCTCAAAAGACTTAAGTGTTAATAGATAATCTTTGATAAATCAAACATGCTTTAAATAGTAAACATGCTTTAAATAGTAAACAACTAAATTATATTAAACAGGTTGTATACGATTTTTATAAAGAAGCCAAAATGATGTCATTGTGCAAGTGTACAATAAAACTAAAAGAACAAAAATTTATATATTCAAGTACACTATTATAAAGGTATTAAGTAACTAAAATATTTTGCACCAAATATGGAATCATCATGGTGCACAATACATATTTACAAAAATAAATATACTTCATATTTAATTCTATTTGTGAAAAGATGATTATACAATTATAAACTAAAATATATCCCAATTGTAACTATTAATTATCTTAATTTTGTGAAGAAAATAAACAAGTTTAATTCATCATAAAAATTTAATAATTGCTAAATAGTTGTGCAAGAAAATAAACAAGTTTAATTCATCATAAAAATTTAATAATTGCTTAATAGTTGTGCATCATTTACTCATTAATTGTTAATTTCATAGTAAATATACTCTTAGTGATAGATATATTATAATTTAAACTTCGATAAACTTTCAAATGTAAATGTTTTTACAATTTCAATTACAAAGTATCTTACGTACAATCTTTAAGGAAGTTGTGATTAGTCAAACTTGAAAATTATAGTAATTTATCTAATATTGAATGTTATTGCAGATTCAACACTAAATGGCCAAAAAAGCACTGAATTTGTGAAAGTTGCATCAACCGGTAAGGATGATAATATGATAATTTCATATGGTTTAAATAATAGTTACAAATCTTGGTATTCATAACATTATTTTGCAACTAACTCTTCTTAAATTAAATAAATAGTTGTTTTGCTGCAACTTGATTGATTAGTTCGTAAAGCTAAAAATTAAATCATAGATATTTCAACTGACTATAATTACTACTTCAAGTCAAAAAATAATAATTAGTAATTCAAGTTTGTATAATATTTGTCGTTAATTTTTTTTATCAAGGATTATTTTATTTTTTACTTTATTTTATATTCAAACTAATTATCTAGTTTAGATAAGTTTGATATTCTTCTTCAAAAAAAGATAATTTTGATATTCCTGCTTATTTATTTTTTATCTTAATCTTAATATAAATTAATTTATGGAAGTTAAAATGCCAGTAAATCATAGTTATTAGGGCTACTTTGTGACAGTTGAGTAGAGATGGCAATTGGCCCTAGGTCCGATGGGCACCCGCAAAAAATACCCACAATGGGTAGGGTAAAACCCCACTTTTATGGGTATGGGTTAGGCTCCGGGTAATTGCCCGCAAATTTAGATGGGTATGGGTGCGGGTAAGGCACTATACTACCCAGCCCCGCAACCCGCATATACATATTTATCTATATTTAGTTCTTTAAGCATAGAGATCCTAAAAACTAATACGGTAATCGTTTCATCCTTACCTTCATAAGCTCACGAATTACAAATTTATGATCTAAATCAATTTGATGTTTATTTTATCATGCACTTTTTTATATGAATTTTGAATGTTTTTATTTTAATTTTAGAGGAATATTTTGGATGTTTTTTTATTTGGCTAAATACTATGATTTCTACTATCTTATCTTATGAGTTGCTTTAAAAAAAATTGGATCATAGTTTTATTTCAATTGTGATGTTTTTTATTGCATTTTTATAATTAAAGTGTGGGTAATGGGTATGGGTATGGGTATGGGCACTTCGGTGCCCATAGGGTATGGGGAAGGACATTAACGTTATTATCCACAAGGGTACGGACACGGGTATGGGCATTTTTTACAAACGCGGGTATGAGGAGGGGTACTATAATACCCTACCCATTGTCATCCCTACAGTTGAGTTCTTCGATTTTTTTTTAAAATTAGGGTTAAAGATTCTTACTAAGGATAAATATTAGCATAAAGGTTTTATAAAATTCATATGTTGATACAACTGTTAATAAATGTCCTCCTGGCCCCCCTACTTACCCTCAATTTAGTGGTGAGTCATTTTGATTTATTGTGGTTTTCTAAGTAATAAACATCCAAGGATTTTAGTGTTATTTAGAATTATTTGTAGAAATTTTTAAGCTTTTATTTTAAAGCACTGTTATAATATGCCAATGGTTTGGCCGAAAAACACAACAAATCAAACACATGTGGCATGTGCTCAATTTTTGTAACAAATATTACTTTAGTTAATTTAGGAAACATAAAGCACTTCTTTGACAAAATACATGTTGCAGCATGTTTTCACGAAATAAGTATAGTTATAACAAGACTTATCTTTTTTGAATAACAAATAAAATATAACAAAAAACACAATATAGACAATCCTAATATACAAAGAACCTATTTGAATATAGCACTTAATTTGAAACTTATATCATAACCTCTTATCATATAATCTCTTATGAATAAGTTATTTTTATTACTCAAAATAAAACAAGGTCAATTTTTTTATCTTATAGTTGTGTTTAAGATCTATCTTAAATAACTTGTGGAAAGAATATAGTAGTATGGATGGGTATAAAAATATTTAAATTCAGTATTTCGAAAATGTATATAATTAAATTACACACATATGTATATATACACAAATATATTTATATCTTATTGAACTTTTTTTAATTATTTAATGTTTTTTTAGATTCAACACTAGATGACCAAAAGAGCATAGATTATGTGAAGGATGCATCAACTGGTAAGAATGATAATACAATAATTTTTCGTGATTTAAATAGTAGTTACACATAATGGTCTTGATAATATTGTTTTATAATTAGCTTTTCTTAATTTAGTATTTGTTTTATTATTAGCTAGATTGAGTACTTTATAAAGTTAACAATTAAATCATTGATATTTCAACTAACTATAATTAGTATTTTAAGTCAAAAAACAATAACTAGTAATTCATGTGTGTATAACACTAATCATTAACTTTTTCATGAATGATTATTATTTATTTTTTTATTACATATTCAAACTAGTAGTTCCTTATAGATAAGTTGGATATCGGTGGATATTTAACTTTTATCTTACTTATCATAATCTGACCTATAAAAAGTTAAAATGATAGTATATCATTTCTTTTAAAGAATAGTATATCATAGTTATTATTGCTACATTGTGAGAAACAGAGTGCCACGTAATTTTATTAAAGTTTTGGTTAAGGATTCTTACATAGGATAATAATTAGCATTATATTATAGTATAATGTGTAAGACATGGTATTTATTCACAATATTTCTAATATCTAAAATGTTTTATTCATATCTAACTTATGTTATTTTGTATATACAATATTACAGATGATCACAATTGTCCTCCTGGACCTCATACTTATCTCGAGTTAAGTGGTGAGTCATTTTGCCCTATAGTTGTTTCCTTAATGTTAATCCAATAGTTGTTGTGTTAATTAGAAATGTTTGTAGAAAGTCGAGTTTTTCTTTTAGATAATTGTCATACTACATCAATACTATTTAGCAGTGCTTTAAAATAATACGCTATGTCATATGTTTTCATGAAATAAGTATGATTATAAACATGCCCCACTTTACAAACAAAATGAATTTTTCACATGTGATGATTTTTTTATTGAGAGGGTTGTAAGTGGTTTTATGAAGATTCAGAATGATGCCATTTGCAGTGATACAAACAAACTAAAACATGGTCCAAAATCAACACCACCAGATTAACCTAAGTGGGTTTCATAAACTCTTATCGATAATACCTTTAAATAAGTTATTTCTATTATACAATTTAACATAAAGTTAATTATTTTTTAGCTGTGAAAATAAGATAAAAAAATCTTATAAACATTTAATAATGTATCTCAAATTGTTTTACAAATTTTTATTTATAAGTAGATAATCTTAAATAAACAAATTAATCCAAACAAGCTGCAAATCATACACTAAATAAATTCACGACTTGTAATGAATTATGATTAAAATAAAATGAGTTACTTTTTAATATATATATATATATATATATATATATATATATATATATATATATATATATATGTGGGGTTTCCTAACTCTTAGACGAAAAAAAAACATGAAGGTCCAAGTTAGCAAATGCCCACCTATTTATTTGGACAAAAATATCCTTCATTTTTATTATTTAAAACTAATAGCTTGTGGGTTACTTGACTAATTTTCATTAAAATATATATTTATTTTTTTGAAGAATCAAAATATATTTGTTAACTTGCACCAATTTGTTAACTTATACCCACTTTTATTTTATTACAAATAGCTTAACGTTACTTTAGTAATTTTCACTAAAACATATTTGTTAACCTACAATAATTTGCTAACTTAGATCCCACTTTTATTTTATAACAAATGGCTTGAGGGATATTTACTAAACTATCCCTTACTTTAAATTGGTTTACACTAGTGGATTTTGGTTTTTTTTTTCCAAATCAAAATATGCACTTTTGCTAACTTGGACCTTCGTGTTTTTTGTTGGTCTAAGTTAGCATACTCATATATATACATATAGGGTTTTGCTAGAAGCCACCCATGAAGGTGTCTTTTAACAACTCACACCTCAAGGTGTGATTTTCATTTTTTAGTTATAACTTTGCTAAAAGACACATTCATAAAAATTAGTTGGTATCTTTTAGCAAATGCTCATAGAATTACTTGCTAAAAGACACCTTCATAAAAGGTGTCTTCTAGCAAAACCCATGTATATGTGTGTGTGTGATAAAAAAATTTTTTTTGAATGAGTGTGCGATAATATATCTTGTTTTTTTTAGAGGTAGTTTTTTAATAAGTTTAACTTGGTACACTTATTATGTAAATATTTTTACAATTTCAATGACGAGGTGTCTTACGTTTTTAAGGATTTGTTGATCGGTAGTCAACTAGCCAAACTTTATAATTATCTATAAATTTATGATTAGGTAGCAATATATAAAATAATTATGTGAATGGTGTATTTATACTTAGATTGTATATAGTTTTTACTTTTTTCAATTGATATTGCAGCTTGGTTACAAGAAGAACAAAATAGCATAGATAAAGTGAAGAAGGTTGCCATAACTGGTAAGGAGGATAATATAGTTATTTCTGTAGGTATAAATAGTAGCAGCACATCATGACCTTCATAACGTTAGTTGCTCTGTATTTCACTTTGAGTAGTTTTTTATTTTACAATCTTAATTAAGTAGCTAGTAAAGTTAAACAAAATTGAGAATTAGTAATGCTAATTTTTTTTGGGGTATTGTTAAGAATTAAATAATTGGTATTTGAACCGAATATAATTAGTAATTTAAGTTCATATAAGATTATCCATTGATTTGTTCATTAATCATATTTATATAATTGTTTTTTGAAATAGCACATATATTAATAACCAAAAGGCCCCCCACACAAGACGTACATATATTAACCCTAATCATATTTATATTTTTAACTTGACATTTTATATTTCCCTCAACAAGAAATAAACTTGACATTTTATATTAAAAAGAATGATCCCTGCATATTTATTGGTTATCTTAAAATCTTACAAATTGAAATATGCAAGTTGAAATGCTAGGAAATCATAGTTGTTGAAAAGTTATGGTTGAGGATTGAGACTTGGGATAAAAGTGCATATTATTTTATTAGTTATGATTTATCAAACTTCATAACTATAAAAATTTACAATTAGTTGACAATATTAAAATCTTTATATTGATAGTGAATTGTGTGTACACACACAACTTAAAATAGAACCATACATTATTCACTTTTTTTTTATCTAATTGGTTTTAATGCAGATGAGGCACTAGATAACCAAAAGGGCTTAGAATACAAGGATACTCGACATAACGGTAAGGATGATAATATTATGGTGATACGTCATGGATTCAAAACACTTTGTTATGAAACTACATATAATATTAATTAATTGTTTATTTCTTTTTTCAATTATATTTATATCAGTCACTTTGCTTTTTAAAATGTGTTAATAAGTTCTGAGTAGAAACAAGGCTTGAGTTATAAGAATCTAAAACCTTCTTTCAAAAAAAAAAATCTAGACCCTTGTTTCTTATTGATCACAAAAAGACCCTTTCTTTTTATTTTTATTTTTTTTTTACAAAAGACCCTTGTTTCTTCTCTCGGTCACAATATCATTTTTATTATAATCACCTCTGGCCCAAGCATAAAGCAAGTAAAACCCTTGCCTCAGAACTCTCAAAATACATAAACATTTTGTTAGGAAAGAGGCCTGATAATGATAAACATTTTTTTTTTTTTTGAGAGGCTGATAATGATAAACATAGTTATACTATAAGTTAAAACTTTAAGAAAATACCACCAGTATGACACGTTGGTTAACTGCTAAATTGTGTGTCTTGTTGGCTTTTATTGGTATTTTATTTCTGAAAACACATTAAGATTAATTATACTCTGTTCCTATTAATAAGCAAAATTATACTCAATACATATAAAGTCTCGCTATAAGGGTTTTTGGTTGTTTTTTTTTATCTTTTTGAGCTTAGTTCAGTTGGACAATACATAATATATACAAGGTTTGGGGTTCAGACTCCAGACAAAAAAAGAAAAAAAGGTTTTTGTTTTTTTACCGCTTCTTTTTAAAAAATAGCTTTTAGCTTTTATGACTCTTAAGTTGCTTGCTAAAAAAAAAACTCTTAAGTTGTTTGATTGTGCTAATGTATCACCTTCTCTAACACGTCAAAGATTCAATAAATTTTATTCACCATTATTAGAATCTCTATTGTTCATAATGTGATAGGTAATATTTGATTATATAATAGGTCAAATAAAATAAATAAATTTTATTTTGTTTTTAATCTAAAATGATATTGACAACTTCATATTTGGCTTACTAGATGGATCCATTGAAATTTCAAATGGAACTAAAAAGAAGAGTTTTATGCCATCATGTTATTACTTATTAGCATGATAGTAATACTTTATTTTCTTTTATTTTTAATGAGAAATGATATTGACCACTTTGTGTTTGGTTTGTTAGATGGACCCATTGAAATTTCAACTAGATCTGAAAAGGACAATTTTATCCCATCAGGTTATTGCTTATTAGCTTAATGGCACAAATTTAGTTTATTTTATGTGTAACGTGAAATGATATTGACCACTTCATGTTTGACTTACTAGATGGACCCATTGAAATTTCAACTGGAACTGAAAATGAGAATTTTATCCTATCAGGTTATTACTTATTAGCTTGATGATACAAATTTATTTTAATTTATCTTTAATGTGAAATGATATTGACAACTTCATGTTTGACTTGCTAGATGGACCCATTGAAATTTCAACTAGAACTGAAAACGAGAATTTTATCCCATCAGGTTATTACTTATTAGCTTGATTGTACAAATTTATTTTATTTTATCTTTAATGTGAAATGATATTGACGACTTCTTGTTTGGCTTGCTAGATGGATCCATTGAAACTTCATCTGGAACTGAAAAGGAGAATTTTATCCCATCAGGTTATTGCTTATTAGCTTCTTGGTACAAATTTGTTTTATTTTTTCCTTAATGCAAAATGATATTGACCACTTTGTGTTTGACTTGCTAGATGGACCCATTGAAATTTCATCTGGAGCTGAAAAGGAGAACTTTATCCCATCAGGTTATTACTTATTAGTCCATTACATACACAAAATACTTTTTTTTTTAAATTGATCTATTTTTATTTTGGCAGAAAATTCTTTGTTTTGACACTATTTTATTATTATGTATCCTTAACCTCTAGGAGTTTGCTTGTAATATAAGTTATATATGTACACTCTTGACCTTTAAATTTTCCTGAAATCTTAATATTTCTACAAAAATAGTCCTTTTCATATCTCCAACTTTCTTTTATGCTTTTACATCTCCTATAAACTTCTCTTTTATTACTGTAGTGTCACAAGTTGATTGGAGGACTTTCCATGCAAAATACCCTTGGATAAAAAAGGATGGTCCTAATACCGTTACCGGAAGCCGAAAATTGCTCAATGATATTGGTGAGGTTTTAAATTAAGTTGACGGGCTAGTTTTGACTCATTATATGCTTTTACTATTTTATACTTTTTTATAATAACATATTACATTTTCCATCAATTATTGCAGCAAGTGAATAGCGTAGATAAGTTGTGTTAGCATGATGCTTCCAAAGACTTATTGGAGGATTTTCCATGCAAATCTGATGAAGAATAATTGTGGAACCTGAAAATCACTAAATTAAGGACTTTAGTGATGAGAAAATAAAGTTGTACTAGGTTGAGTAGACCTTCTGCAAATTAAACACGAGTTGTTACTTATGTTGAATTTATATTATAAATTATGTTATGTATGAAGTCATTGTTGTCGAGTTTGTTATGTGTTTTTGTTGAAATTGAATTTCGGAAATATATGTTTATATAAATTGGTAAAGTGGTTGTCACGTGACTAAATGGTCACGTGTTCAAGTACTAGAAATAGTCTTTTGTGTAAAAACAAAGTAAGACCGTGTACAAAACACTAAATGATGAAACCCCTTTCTGAACCCTAAGTACGTGAGAGCTTTAGTGCATCAGGATACCCATATATATTATATAAGAGTGCAAGGGATACTCAACCCTTACAATAAGCAAGGTCCGGACCCAGTATCATAGCTGAAAACAACTATCCACTTTCTCTAAAGGGTTGCAGATGACTCGCCAAATCATGTTCTCGAAAGTCGGACAAAGTTCAATACAATTGTCCCCTTACAAATATGTTTTAATGCATCAATACTATAGCACACTTTCTCTAAGTACTGCCAAATAGAAAACACCCACTTCTTTTAAACTACACCACCCCCTCTTCTAAGTACTTTGCTGCAAAATTCTTGTTCACATTTTTGAATATTTTCTCTGCGAACACAGCTATACCAACTTACATAACACAGTTTGTACCAAACAAAGCCATACCAACAAGCCATATAATCAATAAATCCACTTCAATAACAATAACATGCTACCTTCTTCAAAATAATAATAACACAACCTGCTACAATATCCTAATAACATAACCTGCTACAATATCCCATGTAGTTAAATATGAACACCAAATCATAGAATCCTTGTCAAATATATGTGCATCAGACCCTTGCAATTGTTACATTCATTTAGCAAAATTACAGACAAACAATACAATGGATTACAAAGTCAATCTGAAAAATAAAGACACAGCTTACAACTTCAACATGCTCGGCAGTCTTTTCCACCGAAGTGGCTGAAGCTTAAAAAATAACTTCATTCCTACGTAACCAAAATGGATCACACATTTTTCCCTATTTTTCCTCCGAAAAATAAGGGAAACTGAGCAGAATGTAACACTCATCTACCTAGAAAAACTCCCTTTAATCCCATCCACTGCATAATTTCCATCCAAACCTTATAAAATAATTGATATTTGAAAAACATATGAACTATTTTCTCTCGAAATTTGATTGGCAATAAACACAGCCGCCTTCTTGAGCAAGGTGAGTTATCCCTCTCTTTCGCAAAGCATCCATCTTTGCAATCTCTCTCTTAATAATCTCCACGTGAATATCAAAACTTTGGATGGGACTGAATTTATCCATAATAGTTGAAGAGAATTGAGAAGAATTTCATCTCTCAGCACATACATTCTGTCATCTAGCAGCATTTTGTATCTACTGTTACCCGTGTAGCTATCAACTGCGTCTTCTGACCAAATCCACTTATCAGATGAACAAGGATTTGATTGAAGCGATCGTAGCATGGAGTCCAACCCAGCCTCTAATTTGTCTTCCCACACAAAAAGTATCATCCTCCAATTCAATTTCCAAAATGGAATTCCACCACTGGCCAGTATTCAAAACTGTGCAATTTTTATTAAATGATATTTGATAGTGATCTGTCCGATAAGAACGATTGAATGGCAACAGCGGCAGAGAATGCTCCGGTGTGACGGTAACGGCTAGCGGCATGGTGATGATGATTCTTCGTGGTGGAACGAAAGGTGCCTACAGGCATGTTATCACTTTGACACTCAAGTCAGTAATGGAACTGAGAAAGAGTGTGTAAGAAGTGTTGTGAAAAGTGATGTGTACCTTGAGGGTGAAGCAAGTTCACCCTTAAATAGGTGCGCGTTGGCCATAACCGTCTCCGGGTTATGCGGGGTATGATTAGGGACGGAGTAGGACATGTGTAGGGTGATCCTTGCGTGAGGGCGCGCTTCTGTGTGGACGATGCACGCAAGCTAGCGTACTCCTTTGAGTGCGGAGCCTTGAGGCGGTGAATCTTATGCCATGTGTCAGCGTGCGGTTGTTCTTCTGACCGGTCCAGAACAGATAGAGTCTAGGGAACAAATCCGACATTGAATTCGAACCATGCCAAATATCTTTTCAGAACCGAACAGTAGCCCCGAACCCAAATTTCAACCTTACTCCATTTTGGAACAAATAATCCTAATCAGTCGTCATCAAATCTCATCCACCAAATTGAAGAATGTGGATCCAACATCAAACTCGTGTGAAAATTTGGATCCGTATAATGGATTTGCCACAAAAATTTTGGCAAGACCAGACACTTTTTGAAATAGCTAGTGGTGTTGGCACACCTTTAACCCTAGACGATCCTACACAAAACATGATCTTTAATCACTATGCAAGGATTTTGGTGGATATGGATTTGTCAAAATGAATTTTTGATGAAATTCTAGTTGAGAGGGAAGGTTATGCTTTTTATGTTCACGTAACTTGCGACGACTCCCTGACTTTGTTCTCATTACCATATCATTGGTCATTACGTTCCAACTTGAAAATGGCTCCAACCCAAGAAAGAAACATTGAAAATAGATCTTGGGAAGAAAATAACGCAGAAATATGCACCAAAGAAAGCGGTCGACGTGGACACAACCATCACGTCGAAACCAAATGAGAATCCATTCATCAATGTGGATGATTGCCAAGTCCAAAAGCAAGTAGACCACAACAATGCTAGCAATTCATTTCATATGTTGTTGGTAAATGTAATGGATGAGCTGATTTTGGGAAATATTAACGACCCTGAAATCCCTATTCTTGAGCATGTGCAATCTGATAATGTTAATGTTGAATCTCACTCTGAAAGGCCGAACCTGGCAACTTTGGAGCATGTGGAAATTATTGCTCAAATTGTGCACAACAATTTGGAAACAAATGAAAACAGAAATCACAGATAAATAGCTGGATGTGACTGCCAACGAAGAGGACCTAGGTTAATATGTGTTACCCGAGAGGTAAATCACTAGCTCCTTGAGACTAGACCTGTTGTATATGATATTTCAAATGTCCCAATTTTGACTTGTCCAATGCCGAGACGGTTAGCATGACCGTCCAACCTATCGATAAGATGGACAACTATCCCCCACCCCCACAACGGCCCTATTTTACTAAAGGATCTTGATTTAGCGCATAAATATTTCGATTATTAGGGGTATTGATATTCTGACTCGTGAATTGCTTTAAAAAGTTACCAAGAAGGTAATGGTTGTGTGGATAAGCTTGATAACAACAGAAAAATTTAAAAATATTTAGGATCTTATGGTGAAATGATTTTTCTCCTTTTATTACGTTTTTTTTAGAGACCTCATTGGTTCGCCGATTTTCATATTTCCTTAGGTTCTTTATTTATTTCTTTTCACTTTGTCCAGGGTTTTCGTTTCCCCCCCTACATAATTTTCCTCTTTTTTTATTATATATATTATTATGTAGTGAGCGTCATAGGATTGAGGTTGATCGGAGCTGTCAACCAAGTTGAGATGCATGCGCTTCCCCTTGATGCGAAAAAAATATACAGTTAAAAAGATATATAGGTAGTCAAAAATTAAATAAATAAAAATTTCCTTTTAGTAATACAAATTTAACCTAATTTTATGTTTTTGAACCCCGTTTGTATTGAGCTTATTTTGAGCTTATGAAAAAGAGCTTATGCAAATAAATAAGTTTTTATCTTAATTCATAAATTCTCACTAACGAAAATTACACCTTCATAAACTATTTTTTAATAAACCACATTAACAAGCTTAAAAATAATATATAATGCCATATTTATTTGCATAAGCTCTAAAATAAGCTAATCCAAACAGGGCCTAATTGGTCGAGTTTGGATTTCACAGTCTACTACCTAAATTTTATCCACACTTCACACAATAAGAATATCAAATTCATAGAAATCTACGGCACACATAAAATTAGGTCAAATTCATATGAATTCACATTCTAAAAAAAAATAAAAACCACAGAAACCCACACAAACAAAACTTAATTGCATTTTTTTTCTGTGTATGTTCTTAACTTAATATATATTTGTTTGTGGCAATAAAAAACTTTGATAAAATCTTGTAAAAAAAAAAACAAACTTTAAGAAAATTGTGGATTTAGGGAACAATCATACCAAAAACATCTAAAAAGCAACTAAGTTTTTCCCCACACAAAATTAGGTCAAATCCGTAGTTCCCATAGCCGTGATGTTTTTTTCTCTAAAATCGAAATCCTTAGGGAGCTCCATTCTTTTTAGTCTTGTTCCTGTTTTGATAGGCAAATTAGTTATCACAAAGCTATCGCTCTTGGTGCTTCCATGGAAAAAATATTTGTCAAAAGAACTTTCCTCTTCTGCCCATTTCCTTGAAGCAAGCATTGAACCCTCAGATAAACAATCTCGTGGCATATGTTTCGATTTGAAAACAAATTCTGATATGTTCCAAACAAAAAAGTGCAAACACCTCTATTTCCTTGACTGCATATACAAATATGTAACTATTCAAATAAACAATAATGTAGTTAGGGTTATGACTATTACTTTTCCCACCCTAAGAAATTCTCGCGCGCCCTATTTTTTTTCCAAAAATACCCCTAGTCCGGATTATATAATCCGAACAACATTCGGAAAATGAAATCCGAAAAAATTCAAGCCATTTTGAGCTTCAATCCCCAAAAGAGCTGGATGCAAGTTAGTAAAGGATCACTTCGGATTATATAATCCGAAACATTTTTACACATTACGGATTATATAATCTGAAATGAGTCAAATAACCTGGTTAAAAGTCAAGTACTAGGGTGAAAAAGTGGCTTTTCGGATTATATAATCCGTATTGTTTCAGCACACAGACAGACTTGTCTGTTTTGGCTGAAACATGCCATTTTTTTGGCTCTAATCGACATACACATACACAGATTCAATAGAACATAACACAAACTAAATAGAATTGAACTTCAAATTAAAATAAAATAAAAATGTCAATGTTACAAACAAACCACCAAATATTAAACGATTACAGAATAAAATCAAACTAAAAATATTCAAAGGTTAAATAACAACATAATATAATCATCCTATGACTACACCTAGAGCACCACCACCCCTGCCACCCTTGTCACCACCTATGCCACCATCTCTGCCGCCACCTCTGCCACCCTGAGCAATTTTCCGACGGCGGTAAACCTTTCCACCATGCACCTCTCCCAATATCTCCTTCAAATGTTGCCATGCCTCTGACCCTCGCTCAACCCCACCAGTCGACATAATAAAGTACACATGGTCTCTGATACGGCCCAACCTTCCGCCAAGTTCTAGAAACCCATGTCCTTTGTCCTCCTAAGCAGCAACCTCATCCATGACCTCCGGATTGCTGAAGAAGAAGAAGAAGAGGAGGAGGAGGAGGAGGAG
>Ga0228711_1004406_pt1 | contig 21675 bp, 5 predicted proteins | sample MedpolnodulmetaG_2_FD_177996 | JGI IMG/M metagenome (GOLD analysis project Ga0228711, IMG submission 177996) | Root nodule microbial communities from Medicago polymorpha collected in Santa Monica, California, United States - brown nodules | ecosystem: Host-associated > Plants > Roots > Nodule...
CTGGATACAACTTGTCAAATGTGAAGAGCAGCAACATAATGAAGAAGTCAAAGAAAGATTTTCTTAATAGTTTTGAGGTAAAAAATATCACAGCAATGAAGAATAATTGTATCCAGAAGAGAAGCATGGGCGGAATTGGTCCAACTTCCAAATATCTCACTTTTTAAGAAGGATGTTTTAGGGGCAGGCAATGAGAATAACAATGCTATGTATCATTATTTGCTTTTAGATAAGAATGCTATATTTTCATTGTAACTCTTATTTTGATAAGTCAAGGTATTCTATTGAAACTCTCTTTGTCTCATTATTATTGTTTCAATGAATCCTGTATCATATTCCCAAAGTAATCCACAAATTAGGTTGGAATTGATTTCACAAAAAGTACTGAATGGACAAGTTTCATCACTTACAGATATCTTCATGGTTGAAAATCAGTGAATTGGTGTGCTTGCTGCGTGGCTGTTTGAAAGTGAACTCCCATCCTAGAATTTCAACTGTGCCGTGCCAATCTCTTTAATTTGCTGCGCACATAAATTGCTTGCGGGTGCTGCTGTTGTTTATTTTCCTGTTGCTGCTGGTATTCTCTAAGTTTAAAGTGTCCATCTATTGAAGATCTTGTTGTCAACTGCTGTTGTTTTGTACACATCTATTGTTGTCAACTACTACAAATCTATATTTCCCACCCCTAATAAATGTAGGGTCAAATATATTATCTCTGAATCTATATTTCTATCAGCACTTTTGGCAATGATGTGATCAACTTAGTTCAGCAGTTTTCCATAATTGGTCACATTCATGAGAACATGAATTAATTTAACCTTCTTGTGTTACTTCCAAATGTTGTCACTCTTGACATCTTTAGACCAACGGGAGTACTATTCCTTGTAGGTGGTAGCCTTGCTACTTTTGATGTTCTCGTGCGTTTTCGGTTCTCTTCTACATGGCTTCGTTGCAAATTGGTTGAAGAAGATGGAGGGAAACAACCATTATAAGTCTCACTCCGGTCGACCGTCCTCCACCGCGCCTCTCAATCTTGGCCATATGATAATGATCTCATTTACATAAATCAACCTCCAAACGTCCTCCTCGAAAGCCACCACCATGACTTATTTTTAGTCACTCTATCACTGTTTGATTTGAGATCTAATTCTGTTGATGGTGTGATGATGTTTTGCATGTTATTTTACTTTGATTTTACCTTTATTCTTATTCTGCTTCAAATTTGTACTTCAAGTCTTTGCTAAATTGTATGTGAGTGATTCATTGTGTCGATACTGTATTTTGAGTAAGAATTTTATTGTCATTATCATCAAATTTGTAGTTTTATGATCAAATGTATGCGAGAATTCATTGTGTCAATAATGTATATGTGAATGATCTTTGAAGCAACAAAACCAAATCTAAAAGGTTGTTAATTGAAAAACCTAAATTATGAATCCATATTCTCAACATGATTAATGACCTAGTATATTTTCCAAATCTTAAATCAACTCTTATTATAAATCGTAATGTATATGCTGCAATGAATCGAGATCAGTTTGGGATTCATCTCTGAATCCGAAATAGATGCACACAACACATCTTAAGATATTATAAGAACGAATCGAGATGCAGTGATTGAATTCATTTTTTATTGAAATCAAGATGCAACTGGATTATATCAAGTACAGGCAACATATCTTAATATACTAATAATAACCTGGTTCATTCTTACCCGAAATAAGTCCATAAGATATTATAACATAATTGCAATACTCAATAGTAGAGTTTGTTCTTAGTCTTCACACTAAAGCAACTCATTTGGATATTTTTTTTCTTTCTTGTTCTCGTTTGTAAGATTTTTTGATTTGGCCGGTTGTTAGCACTATTTGGGCATCACAGTGAGACTCTCTCGTGCCTTTATTTGATTATATCAAATCTATTTCTCTGTTTTGAACAACCTATGATTTTTACCCTTGCATCGCGGGGTTTTCCACGTTACAATAACAGTTCTCTCATGAGTGTTTTATTTGTTTTCGATTGCTGCCATATATTTGTTGATGCTCCTAGTAGATTTTTGCAATTTGGAGGAATTTTAATCCCACTGCATTATATTGTGTTATTTCCAATTAATGTGATCCTTGAGGACATATTTAATTTTTATTATGGATAAAAATAATATTAACTAAAGATACAAGATGAATCAAAGTCAAATGAAGGTTCTTCATCATCCATCGGTGGAGGTAAATTCAGATCAATAGCAAACACCCGAGCTTGAACTTGAGCCTGGGCCGGAACCTGAACCTGAGCGGGAGCAAGAACCTGAACCTGGGCCGGAGCATGAGCCTGGACCGTAGGCTTCCTCACTGAAGCAGTAGAAGAACTGAGAATAACACAATTTTCGTCATCATCAACAACAGATGAAGATGAACCACAGCCACTACGAAAATTTTCGCCAGCACCAGCAGCACCAACAGCTTGAGCAACTCCACCACCAGCACCACCAACAGTAGGAATCCTGGAAACAGCAGAAGAAGACGAAGAACCAACAACCTGAACAGTCCTAGGCCCGCTAAAAGATTCAACAGTACTACTCATGCCGCTTGAAGTAGGCCAATTAACCTGAACAGCCTCAGGCTCAACAAATTTCAAAACCTCAGCCCGACAGTTATCAACAGCAACCGGAGGCTGAGGATTCTGAGCGGCCGCAGCTGCAGCTGCAGTCTCAGCCGCGGCCACAAGGATATGTTCAGGAATAGGGAAATTAGTTTTCGCCTTTGAAGCGCGAAATTCAATCGCGGCTGAATCATAAGCATGTGCAGCTTCTTCAGCCGTATCATAAGTCCCCAACCAGACACGGGTTTTCTTCCGGGGATCTCTAATTTCAGCGGCAAATCGACCCCATGGTCGCTTCCGTACGCCGCGGTAACGGATTTCTTTCACCGCCGTCGATGCCGCGGAATTCACAATTTTCTTCTGATAATCTCTTCCTTTCACTCGAACCATCGCTGCAAAAATAAAAAAAGAAGAAAAAAAAAAAGATTTTTTTATTAGTGAATTGAAAATATGAATAATGAATAATCGTTTCTGAAACAAACTTTCTTCAACATACCTCTTTTTTTCTCTCTTGACAGCAAAAATAAAAATAAAAATAAAATTGTCTTAGGGACCCGTTTAGTTTTTTTGATGTGATTTCTACCTGTGTCCCAAATGACTCTTATATAACCGTTGATGGTCAGTTACCATATAAGAGGGTAAGGGTAAAGTTGGTATTTAGAATTAATGATTTTATTTTTTTGACATGTTTATCCATTTGTTTTAGGAAGGGAAGGGTAAAACTGGTATTTAAATTTTATGAATTTATTTCTTTAACATATTTATCTATTTTTTTTTCAAATAAAAACAAATTTGTCTATTTGATTTTAATGATAAAAATTAAAAAAGTTACGTGATATATGGTGTCGGTGCAAAGTCGTTTGACTTACGTGATATATGTTGTCGGTGCTAAGTCGTTTAATTTATATTAAATCGCAACTTGTTATGAGGTTCTTGCATTTTGCATTTTTGAAATTGTGTTTCCTTGTCTTTGGTTGTACTCATGTAATTCACATGAACTATGTATTTTGATTGGCTTATGTATTGAGAAATTCATGTGTCGAAAATAAGGTCTTATCAATTTAATTCAGTTTATTTGTCTTTTCCATTAAAAAAAACTATTCGATTAATCTTTTTATCAAGAAGTTAAAGAGATTACGTGATATATGTTGTCGGTGGAAAGTTATTTTATTTTATATTAAATAGCGACTCTTCGCGAGGTTTCTGCATTTAGCTCTTTTAAAGTTGTGTTTCCTTATTTTTGGTTGCAGTGATGTAATTCTTGTAACTGTGTATTTTGATTGCCTTATGTTTTGTGAACTTCTTGTGTCGGGAACAAGGTCTTATTAATTTAATTCAATTTCTTTGCCTTTTCCGTTAAGAAACTCTTGAATTTATCCTTTTTTTTTTTAAAGAAGTTAAACTAGTTTAGCCAAATTGACATCATAGATAATCGAACCCGTGACCTCGAAAAGGAGCACACTCCTAGATTTCAGTTCAATCAATCTTTGAATCAACAGTCATAAAAATTATTATTTAACAAAAAATACTTAATACTTTCTCGGATTTTAAACATAAAACAGTCAAATGTATGTATCTTAATTTTAGACTAAATACATTTTACTTTTTACTTATATTTTAAACTGAAATGAGTATTATTTTTAAAATAATTAATAATTAAATATCATTTATTACCCTTTATCAAATTATTTGAATAAGTTTTATTATTTTAACATGTTTATCCATTTGTTTTCGGAAGGGAAGGGTAATATTGGAATTCAAATTTTGTGAATTTAATTTTTTAACGTATTTATCTATTTTTTTAAAAATAAAAAACATATTTGTCTATTTGATTTTAATAATAAAAATAAAAAAGATTACGTGATAAACGATGTCGGTGTAAAGTCGTTTTACTTTATATTAAATCGTGACTCTTTTAAAGTTGTGTTTCCTTGTCTATGGTTGCGGTGATGTAATTCTCGTGAGCAGTGTATTTTTAATTCAGTTTTTTGACTTTTCTATTAAAAAAAAAATCTTCAATTAATAATTTTTTTAAGAAATTAAACTAGTCCTGTCAAATTGATATTGGAGATAATCGAACCCATGACCTTGAAAAGATTGCACTAGGTACTAGTTCCATTAATCTTCGAAGCAATAGTTATAAAAATTATTTAATACTTTCTTAGATTTTCAATATAAAACGGTCAAACGTATGTAGCTTTAGACTAAATACATTTTACTTATATTTAAAACCGAAATAGTATTATTTTGAAAAACATTAATAAATAAATATCATTTAATACACTTTGTCAAAAGCTTTGAATTACTTTTTTTTCTTCATGTCTATCCATTTGTTTTTCAGAAGGGAAGGATAAAATTGGTATTCAAATTTTGTGAATTTATTTTTTTAAAATATTTATCTATTTTTTTAGAATAAAAACATATTTGTCTATTTGATTTTAATGATAAAATTAACGAGGTTATGTCATATACGTTGTTGGTGAAAAGTCGTTTAACTTTATATTAAATCATGACTCGTTATGAGGTTTTTGCATTTTGCTCTTTTGAAGTTGTTTTTCCTTGTCTTTGGTTGTAGTGATGTAATTCACGTGAACTATGTATTTTGATTGGCTTATGTTTTGGGAAATTCATGTGTCGGAAATAAGGTGTTATCAATTTAACTCAGTTTCTTTGGCTTTTCCATTAAAAAAACTCTTCAATTAATCTTTTTAATAAGAAGTTAAAGAGATTACGTGATATGTGTTGTTGGTTTAAAGTTGTTCAACTTTATATTAAATCGCGACTTTTCAATTAAGGAGATTACGTGATATATGTTGTCGGTGAAAAGTTATTTTATTTTATATTAAAGCATGACTCTTCGCGAGGTTTCTGCATTTTACTCTTTTAAAGTTGTGTTTCCTTGTTTTTGGTTGCGGTGATGTAATTCTCGTGAACTGTGTATTTTGATTGACTTATGTTTTGTGAACTTCTTGTGTCGGGAATAGGGTCTTATTAATTTAATTCAATTTCTTTGCCTTTTCCATTAGGAAACTCTTCAACTAATTTTTTTTTTAAAGAAGTTAAACTAGTCTAGCCAAATCAACATCAGAGATAATCGAACCCGTGACCTTGAGAAGGAGCACACTTCTAGATTTCAGTTCAATCAATCTTTGAATCAGTAGTCATAAAAATTATTACTCCCTCCGGTCTCAAATGTAAGAAACTTTTCATCTTTTAGATTCATTCAATAAACGATGTATGCGGTCCATAATGAAGACCACATACATCATTTATTGAATGAATCTAAAAAATGAAAAGTTTCTTACATTTGAGACCGGAGGGAGTATTTAATAAAAAATATTTAATACTTTCTCGAATTTTTAATATAAAACAGTCTAACGTATGTAGCTTTAGACTAAATACATTTTACTTATATTTAAAACCGAAATAGTGTTATTTTAAAAAAAATTAATAACTAAATATCATTTAATACCCTTTGTCAAAAGCTTTGAATCACTTTTTTTATACATGTCTATCCATTTGTTTTCGGAAGGGAAGGGTAAAATTGGTATTCAAATTTTATGAATTTAATTTTTTAACACATTTATCTATTTTTTAAAATAAAAAGATATTTGTCTATTTGATTTTAATGATAAAAATTAAAGAAGTTACGCCATATACGTTGTTGGTGTAAAGTCGTTTTACTTTATATTAAATCACGTCTCCTTACAAGGTTTGCATTTTGCTCTTTAGAAGTTGTGTTTCCGTTTGGTTGGTGTGATGTAATTATCATAAATTGTGTATTTTGATTGGCTTATATTTTGTGAACTTCTTGTGTCGGAATTAATGTCTTATCAATTTAATTTAGTTTTTTTGGCTTTTCCAATATTAAAACTCTTCAATTAATCTTTTTTTTAAGAAGTTAAACTTGTCCCGTGAAATTAACATCGGAGATAATCAAATCTGTCACCTTGAGAAAGAACACACTAGGTCCTAGTTCCATTAATCTTCGAATCAATAGTTATAACAGTTATTTAATACTTTCTAGGATTTTAAATATAAAATAGTCTAATTTATGTAGCTTTAGACTAAATAAATTTTACTTATATTTAAAATCGAAATAGTATTATTTTGAAAAAAATTAATAACTAAATATCATTTAATACCTTTCGTCAAAAGCTTTAAATCACTTTTTTTTCCACATATTTATCCATTTGTTTTCAGAAGGGAAGGGTAAAATTGGTATTCAAATTTTTTGAATTTAATTTTGGATTAAATATATTTTTGATCCCTATAAATATACTAACTTTTCGTTTTAGTCCCTCTAAAATTTTCCTTCAACTTTTAGTCTCTATAAAATTTTCAATCACTACTTTTGGTCCCTATTTTTAAGTTTTTTAGTATTTTTTTAATGAAATTATGCAGATATGTGTAGAATATTGTAATAATATTTCCCCTAAAAAATTAGAATTTTTTAACAAAACATAAATTTAATATGACTTTTTAACCATAAAAAATATAAAAATTCATATTAAATTCATGTTTTGTTAAAAAATTCTAAATATTTTTGGGAGAGATTCTTATAATATTATAAATTTTTCTGCAAAATTTTATTCAAAAATATGAATTTTACATATGAGTTTACTTTAAAGGAGGGACCAAAAGTGAAGATGGAAGATTTTTGAGGGACTAAAAGTTGAAGGAAAATTTTAGAGGGACCAAAACGAAAAGTTGGTATATTTATAGGGACCAAAAACATATTTAACCCTTTAACTTTTTAACATATTTATCTATTTTTTTTAAATAAAAACATATTTATCTATTTGATTTTAGTGATAAAAATTAAAGAGGTTACGTGATATATGTTGTCGGTGTAAAGTCGTTTTACTTTTATTAAATCGCATCTCCTTATGAGGTTTGCATTTTTCTCATTTGAAGTTGTGTTTCCTTGTCTTTGGTTAGAGTGATGTAATTCTCGTAAATTTTGTATTTTGATTGGCTTATGTTTTGTGAGAAATATGGTCTTATTATTTTATTTTTTTTTTTTTTTTTTTTTGGCTTTTCCAATAAAACACTCTTCAATTAATCTTTTTCTTTTAAGTTAAACTAATCCCGTCAAATTGACATCAGAGATAGTCGAACCCGTGACCTTGAGAAAGAACACACTAGGTCCCAGTTCAATTAATCTTCGAATCAATAGTTATAAAAATTATTTAATACCTTCTCGGATATTAAATATAAAACAGCCAAATGTATGTAGCTTTAGACTAAATACATTTACTTATATTTAAAATCGAAATAGTATTATTTTGAAAAAAAATTAATAACTAAATATCATTTAATACCCTTTGTCAAAAGCTTTGATTCACTTTTTTTTACATGTCTATCCATTTGTATTTGGAATAAAGGGTAAAATTGGTATTCAAATTTTGTGAATTTAATTTTTTTAACATATTTATCTATTTCTTAAAAATAAAAACATATTTGTCTATTTGATTTTAATGATAAAGTTAAAGAGGTTACGTCATATACGTTGTCGGTGAAAAGTCGTTTAACTTTATATTAAATCGCGACTTGTTATGAGGTTCTTGTATTTTGCTCTTTTGAAGTTGTGTTTCCTTGTCTTTGGTTGTAGTGATGTAATTCACGTGAACTGTGTATTTTGATTGGCTTATGTTTTCGGAAATTCATGTGTCGGAAATAAGGTCTTATCAATTTAATTAATTTTTTTTGGCTTTTCCATTAAAAAACTCTTCCCTTAATATTTTTCTTTTAAGAAGTTAAACTAATCCTGTCAAATTGACATCAAAGATAATCGAACTTATGACGTTGAGAAAGAGCACACTCCTAGGTCTCAGTTCAATTAATCTTTGAATCAATAGTTATAAAAATTATTTAATTCTTTCTCGAATTTTAAATAAAAAACAGTCAAATGCATGTACCTTAATTTTAGACTAGATACATTTTACTTTTTAGTTATATTTAAAACCGAAATGAGTATTATTTTTAAAAAAATTAAAAACAAAATATCATTTAATACCCTTTGTCAAAAGCTTTGAATCACTTTTTTTTACATGTCTATCCATTTGTTTTCAGAAGGGAAGGGCAAAATTGGTATTCAAATTTTTTGAATTTAATTTTTTTACCACATGTTTCTATTTTTTTTAAATAAAAACATATTTGTCTATTGATTTTAATAAAAAATTAAAGAGGTTACGTGATATACGTTGTCGGTGTAAAGTCGTTTTACTTTATATTAAATCGCATCTCAATTATGAGGTTCTTGCATTTTGCTCTTTTAAAGACGTGTTTCCTTGTCTTTGGTTGCGGTGATGTAATTCTCATTAACTGTGTATTTTTAATTCAGTTTCTTTGGCTTTTCCATTAAAAAACTCTTCAATTAATATTTTTTTTAGGAAGTTAAACTAGTCTGCCAAATTGACATCGGAGATAATCTAACCCATGACCTTGAGAAGGAGCACACTCGTAGGTCTCAAGTCAATTAATCTTTAAAACAACAGATTTAAAAAATATTATTTAATAAAAATTATTTAATACTTTCTCTGATTTTAAATATGAAACACTCAAATGCATGTAGCTTAATTTCAGACTAAATACATTTTACTTTTTACTTATATGTAAAACCGAAATGAGTATTATTTTAAAAAAAATGTTCAAGTTTTTATCAATCGTAAAACTTGAAAAGACCGTAAGATTGGTAAACTTGAATGGGGTTGTGCCACCAAAAACCTTCATTTTTTATTTGCTCTTTTGTTTTTTTTTTTTTATCTTGTTTTTTAAATTGAAAAAGTAATGCTTATAAGAAATTTTGTAGGACTATTAATATTGTTTCCAAAAATGAAAATAAACATCTGATCTATTTAGCACATAGCCTGTACATGGCCGGACTCGGATAGTAAGTTTAGAGCCTACATTAAATAGGATTTTTTTTGTTCAATTTGATAAAGCCTGAAGCCCGTTAGCACTGACCATAAATAGGTCGAGTAGCTTGTTTTGACACCTGTGTGATGAGATATGATTATATCTTTAGTTTTCCTCATATATATATGTTTAAGACTCATTAATGGTGGCAGATGTATAATCCTTTGAATTCTGAAACCATGGTTTATTTCTTTTCTTGGAGCGCAAGTAGCCATGGCTATCATTGTGCTATGGTATTTTTTGGCCTCTCTGCCGCCATCCGCTCAGCCTACTGGCAACCGTACAACCACTCGCACCTTTGCACAAGCTCTCGCGAATGCTTGTGACATTGAACCTCACGATCTTCTGAAATCATTTGTCATAATTGAAAGGAGTGGAAGATTGCAAATTTAATCTTCATGGTCTTTGGATTTTGAATAAAGGTGACAAGCCTGATATGATCATATTCAAAGTTGACAACTCTATGGAAGCATATTGGCAGAATGAAGCTGATTCCTCTTCGGAGAAGTTTTTTCCATAACAGAACCTTTGGCCATTATGTTAGGATCTCGTTGATCTTGATTTGTCTAAGCATATTTATGATGACATTATAATTGAATGATAAAAGCATGGTCTTTATGTGGAGGTCTTGTATGAGAAATTTCCTGGTTATTGCGTTAATTGTTGTATGATCTGGCACCCTTTGAATCAATGCAAAAAACTTCAAAAAACATTCCCCATCCAAACACACTCATAAGTGTTTTGATTGTATTCTCTTTATTTTGGCAATGAAGTTCATTTTATTGTTTAAAAAAAATCTTATCCAAATTCTCTACATTACTCGCAATAGTCATTCGAGTCTGAGTAGCAATAAATAAAGGCTTTGTATTTTTTGAATGACATAAACAAAAGGTTGACCAAATAATCCTAATTAATATCATTATTTTTAAGAAAATCATATCTAATATCATATTTATTGTATCCATTTACCACAATGATGTTCAAAGAAGTGACCATGCTCCGAATTTCGAACACTTTATGTACACATCAAAATTTTGAAGCAACAAAACCAAATCTAAATAGTTGTAAATTGCAAAAAAACTAAGTTGTGAATCCATATTCTCAACATGATTAATGACCTAGTATATTTTCCAAATATTAAATCAACTCTTATTATAAATCGTAATGTACATGCTCCAATGAATCGACATCAATGTTGGGATTCATTCTAAATCCAAAATAGATACACACAACACATCTTAAAATATTATAAGAATGAATCCAAAATCAAGATGCAGTGATTGAATTCATTTTTGATTGAAATCGAGATGCAACTAGATTATATCAAGTACAAGTAACATATCTTAAGATACTAATAACCTGGTTCATTCTTCCCCCCAAAAGTCCATAAGATATGTTCCCCCAAAAACTCCATAAGATATTATAACATAATTGCAAAACTCAATAACAATGCACCGTGCGGTTTGTTTCTTTCTCTTGTTCGACCATAGTTGGTTGATCCTGATAGGAGGTTTGATGGTTTTCAGGTGTTGTTTTAGTTTTCACTCTTGTTTTACACTGGGAGAACTCATTTGACTTTGTTATTGCTTGGCTTGAGTACTTCTTGTACTCATGATTTATAAATGTTTGTACACTTGTAAGAGATTTCTCTTTTTCATTTATTTATATATATTTATTTGCCATAAAACTTAATCTTAATCTTTATCTCAGAGAATAGTCGTATTAGGGTTGTTAGGAGAGTGTTTTTTTTTTGGTGATAAAGGTAAGTACCTAATAGAGAAAAGGACAGTGAAAGCAAAACCCGATTTCTCTTGTGTGTTTTATTTGTTTTCGATTGCTGCCATATATTTGTTGTTGCTGCTTGTATATTCTTGCAAGTTTGGAGGAATTTTAATCCCACTAATGTGATCCTTGAGGACATATTTAGTTTTACTGATCGTTCACGAATTGACTATTTTTATTATGGATGAGAATAATATTCTAAGGAAGAATGAAAACTAAAGATACAAGATGAATCAAAGTCAAATAAAGGTTCAAAAATAAAATGTGAAAATGGGTCTTTAGGAGTGAACCTTTACCCACAGGTGTTCACAACTTCTACTTGGAGAAGGTGAACAAAGATTAAGGTTTTTCAGTTTTAATCAATGACACGCAAACATAACAGTAACACAAAAGAATATCCAAAAAAGGAACAAACAATAATAGAAGGAAAGACAATAAATTAAATCAAATAAAGATATGTCAAGAAGTTAGAAATGGAAGAAGATCCCGCGCCACGCTCTTAGACACATCAACACTAATAATTCAGATTTTTAGAGTTGTGATCATTTTAATTTTACTAATTTCTATGTATATCTCTTCTTGGTTTCACTATACAGTATAACTCCAATAATGGTGAGTACATAGCCAAGCATTTCTATCATTGAAACAGGGTTTTGAAATATCAAAATTGAGATGACCACAGCAACTGCTCCCTTTGCATTTCCCAACACCTGAAAATATTTGAAAAAAATAATCCTATTAAATGTCTTTTTAACTGCTTAATTAAGCTTTTTTTAAAAATAACCATGATCTAAAAAAAACTGAAATCTAATAAACTTAAGGTCAAATACCTCCCCGGGTCCTTTAAGTTTTACGTTTGTTTCACATAAGTCCTTTAAGTTTCTAAGGTTTCAAATAGGTCCTTTAAGTTTCGAGTTTGTTTCGGATAGGTCCTTTAAGTTTATAAGGTTTCAGATAGATCCTTTAAGTTTCGAGTTTGTTTCAGATATGTCATTTCTATCAACCTCCGTTAAGCCAAAGTTAAAGGACTTATCTGAAACAAACTCGAAACTTAAAGGACCTATCTGAAATCTTATAAACTTAAAGGACCTATCCAAAACAAACTCGAAACTTAAAGGACCTATCTGAAACCTTAGAAACTTAAAGGACTTATGTGAAACAAACGTAAAACTTAAAGGATCCAGGGAAATATTTGACCTAAACTTAATAGATAAGTGACAATACTAAGTTATATAATTTTATGATTCATTGAAAACATATATAACTTAACTTATGCTTTACATAAAATATTAAAAAATAATCGGTGCCGACACTGACACAACACCAACACATATAGTTACGTTGAATATTTCACTTTCTCAATTATTAGTGTTGATGGATAAAATCGGTGAGGATTTGCCATAAGAGTTATGATACTCTTCATAAGAATCAATGGTGGTTTCATCCAAAAACCTAGGATAGATATGCTCAAACAAAATCGTAAATGAGTACAAATTCAATTTTATTCAAAGGTTACTTATAATCATAAGTCATAAATTTTCCCTATCATTTCCTATTTGAGTACCGCAGCGAACCCTAGCTTCCACAAAAGGCAAATTGGCTCCCAAGGCACTATATGCACCGGCCTTCATCCATTTGTACAAGTTGCACCCTCTTTTAGTGTTATTGGCACCAATTAATATATATCCAAGTAAATTGGCACGTATTATAAATTAACCAAACTGAAAATTAGAAACAGTCTTCAGAAAATAAAATTCTAAAATCAAATATTATGCCCCGCAATGGGCTCTTCAGCAACTTGAACGATTTGCATCTATTTAGAGCATCCACATTGGTGGGTGCTTCACCTATTTAGCACCGAAATTAATAAGCATCATCATTGTGCAGAGAAAATGTTTGGTGCTTATAGAGAGGGTGGCTATATAAGCACCCTCTCTCTCTCTTTAATTTTCGTGGATCATATGTAATAAATTATACACAAATCAATACACTTTGTTCAAATACAATGACATTGAGTTATTAATAGGATCCATTTATTAACTTTTTTCTGAGGTGCCGTATTAGAGAGATTTGGTGCTTATTAAGTAATATCTTAGAAAATTAATAAAATAGATGATGTGTACATGCATGGCCCACTTAAACACCCAAAATGGAATGCTCTCTTGTTGATGGTCTTAGAGTTTGGTTCTGCGTGATTGAAGTATAAGTGTTTTTTTTTTGAAAGATATGAAGTATAAGTGTTTATTCATTTAATGTTTCTTTTACTTTATTTGTCTTGAATTCTGGCATTGAGCCTCTTCATCGCAATGCATTGTTTATAAAATTCCTTTCACATGTTTGATGAGTTTATAATCACATCATTCTCCCTTTCTACAATAGTATTTATCTTAAATCTTCCTAGTAGTCTCTAAACTTGGACTTTGGACTCCTCCTTTCATACTCCACTCAGTAAGTGTTTACACTCTTGAATATGTCTCTCGTGTTTCACTCAATGTAGTTCTTTTCTTCCTATAGTGGACATATTCTTGCCTTTTTAATCTCACCTCTCATGTCCTCTTTGATTTCTTAAATAAACCACTGATGTTTTAAGAATCTTGCAAATATAAAGTCATCATAAATAAGATTTACCACTCAGAAGTCCAAAGAAAGAACCAAAACTATAGGCAAAACTTCAATAGAATTTAAAAGATAAGCAAGAAAAGCTAAGAAAAAAAAGTACTGCTCAAAATAATGCAAATAAGACAATAAGGAATTGAAGAGATAGAAATTTGCGCAATTATTCATGAAAAATACCATCTAAAGTCTAACAATTTCACAAGGCAGCACACATTCTGTTGTTGTTTTGTTTCCTAAAGTGCTAGGGCAACTTAATCATCCTTTTTAGTTCACGCGCCCCTTATCTCTTCTTTTTTGTTTTTAAAAAAATGATTTTAATCTAACACGTGTAAATTATAAATAATATTTTATATAAAATTTTGATTTTGAATAAAATTACAAGTATCAATATTTATGAATTTTAAATTATAACAAATCCAAAAAACCATGTTTATATTTTTCAATGACAACAGTAATTGAACAAATATAATATAAATTTTTATCCGTTTAATACCACAAAAAATATGACATTAATATAGATAATTTTGTTTAAGGGTATATTTGAAATTATAAAAAATTCAGCCTAAAATCTCAACCCCTTCATGTGTACTATATATAATATTGTTCCTATTGTAGTATAATATCTCCTATTTTAATGATTTTTTTTAATTAAAATTTAAAGTAATGTTATTAAAGGATAGATAATATTATTAAAGGATAAAATAGACGAAATGAAAATTAGATTAAATAAAATAAAGTCACAGAGACTGGGTGGACATTAGACCAGATCCAGTATATGCACACATTGGTGCACCAAGACTCAACACCGCCTTAGAACGAACTGAAACCCTTCCTCCAAAGCACCGCTGCATGAGATCTCCTTTCTCTTCACTCCTCGTCGACGTCATCCCTTTCCCTTCCATCTCAAGATGTAGCCGTGGTGGTGGGTGGTGCGAGGACCGGAGTTTCGCCATCCACACCACTACGACACCAGTCCTTCCGGTGGATGCGCCGGTGGTTCATGGTGGGGGTTTGATCTCGTGTTGTGCGCCATTCTCTGCTTTCGACTGATGGTTGTTGTTTGTAACACTCTAAACCCTGAAATCAATAATCATTCAATAAATTCAGTAATTCAAGAGATTTAGATGTTACGTCTACATTTTTCCAAAATATGCATAACTTGGTTTCCATAATTTTTTTGCAACGGATGACAATCGACATACATAATATCTCATAACCAAGTAATAATCCTCAGATTCAAAGTAACAAATCTCCACCAAGATACAATTATCCTCATCATATATTTCACATAAATCATCAAAAGGTATCAAAAGACAAGGTCATAAGACCGACACTCCTACATCAAATCCTATCTAGACTCTAAGTGAAAACAAATAAAACGACGAAGCATCTAAGCTAGTCCTCAAGCATCAAGAAAAAGCAATCACCTCAATCCTGCAAATCACCTACGCCATTCAAAGAAATAACACGATGGTCAACCGAACGACCACTGGGGTTAGATTATATTTCACAAATAATATATAATCAAATGAAGGTAAAACAACATTTTCATTTGCAATGATCAAGTAAACACTTAATTAAATCATTCAATGAATTCTATATCAACTTTAATCATCAAGCATACAAGCATAATAAAACAACATGTACAAACTCACCTTTTTCACAAGTTCACCATATTCACCACAATTTCACCGATGCACATAACCACAAATTCACATAATCAAGTATGACATATTTCACCAATTATCAAATGCATGCAATGTTCTAGACTCTTCTAGATGCATGCGGTACCAATTGGATTTCGGAGATAATTTTACCGTATTGAATCCACTAACATAATAAACACCACCAATTACGTTTTGCAGAAGCTATGTAATAAACACCACCAATTACATTCTTCAAAACACCTTAACATGACTATGAATGCATGGACTTCAAGTAAAGACTCGACAATGCACAACTCACCAAACCATATTATAGAATTTACACATCATATAATATCCTCATTAATTAACATAATAATCACTACCAATTATGTTTTTCACCAACATTTGCATTATCAAGTATTTACATCCATACAATCAACAAGTCACAATTCAACAAATTCATCATCAATTCATCAAGTTAAACTCACCAAAGGAATCACCATCATAGTCTTCATCAACAATTATCACTTCAAAGAAACAATAACGTTTCACAATCACATTTTGCATAAAAGATGGACAACCAACCACATCATGACATTCATCATATTAAACACCCAATCATCATTGATTCACTCTTATTCTATCCTATTATTGTGAATACAAAGCCACTTGCAAGTTATCCGATCATAAAACCTCATTTTGACCAAGTTCGTCTATTTTCACAAAATTGACTATTTTCAAATTTCTCAACAAAATAAGGGTTCCATGTTCTTACACAACATCAAAAACATCCCTACATATCACCTAACATCTTAGTTAATCAATCATAGCCTTTTGGTTTCACAAAGTTCCTTAATTTTCTCAAAAACTCAAAGTTCGTCTCATTTTTACTTCATTTTCAAAGCCAATTCAATCCTATTATACCTATGTTTAATCACACTTAAAAGTCCCATTACAATCCATTTAATTAGGTTTAGGTGTTTGAGATCCATTGGTATACTTAAAAGTACGAAAAATCGAGGTTTTTGGACACAGACGGGGTTGGCACAGTTGTGCCAACAGGGCGCACGGTCTTGCTACCCATTCACATGAAAACACGCACGGCTGTGCCACAAGGGCGCACGGTCGTGCCAGTCTGATAGGCAGTAAAAGCTGATTTTTTGCTTTCGCTTTTTCACGTGTAGATTTTCGATTTTCGATCTGTTTTCAATTCCATTTTCACCAACACGTCCCAAACACTTAGAGCAATCAAATTACACTTGAAAACATGGTTTTATAACTCAAAACAACTTAATTCATCCCACCCCAAAATGACTTATTTCACAAAAGTGCTTAAAATGACTTTTTACTCAAAATCCTGATTTTCTCCCAAACAATTTCACATTTCAACTTAACAATTCAAAACATAAATTCTAATCATTCGAATTCATTCTAACAAGTTTTCATCAATCCACTCAAATTCATCAAAATCAAACTTCTCTGTTTTTAACCCATTTTCACAAAAGTGATAGAAACACAACAATTTAACCACAACAACATATTTATCAACACCCAATGCATGAATTATCATCAACACAACCCAACAATATTAATATCATATAATCATGATTTCACCAACATTCAACAACAACAACAACAACAACTCATTTTTCATCAATTTAAGTCAAAACATCAAAATAACCATTTCAACATAATTGAACAATGAGATTTAAGTACCCACAACAAGTTTCTAACAAATTTCACATATTCAAAATCATCACTTAACTAGGAGCACGAAAATCACATTTAAAATCATCAAAATCATAATTCACACAAAAGAAATTATGACCCATAAGAAAAAAAAGAGATTATAGCTTATTTGATGAAATAAAACTATCCCCCCTTACCTCAAAGCTTCAAAATCTCTAGTTATGGCTCCCCTCTCCCCTCTACCTATAGCTTTTCTCTACTCCAAGTTCTTCCTCTTCTATTCTTCTCTCTAGCTTCCCACTTTCTCTCTCTAGCCACTATATCTAGTGTTATGAGAATGAAATGTTTCTAACCCTAATTCTCCTTCATGAGTTAAGTATATACACCACTCTTCAATGACATAGGTTTCTAATATTCATAATGAGCCTAAAACTCTTACTAACAATTTCTAAAAAGTTACTACTCATTGATTCGCTAACATTAGATAATTACTATCTCGAAATAATTACCTCAACTCACTAGAAACTTAGTAAAAATAATTATTCTCACTAAAGCACTAAAATAACACTCCCAATAAAATTACTAATTTACCCTTACTCGCCAAATGACCAAAATCCCTTTAGTCTTAAAATGACTAAAATAGCCTTCTAAGATAAAAATCCATTAATCCCAACACCATTATACAAATAAGCAAATAAGCACATATAAACACACATAAACACATATAATAAATAATTAAAATAATTCTAGTTAAAAACGGGTTGTTACATTGTTCGCTTTCGGTGGCCGTTGCAAGGCATGTTGCACGTGGTGGTTTGCAAATTGTCGATACGTTTTGATGGTAGTGACGGTTTTGGTTCTTCGATTGGGTTGGCTTCAAGTTCAGTCAGGTTCGACATTAGATTCCTTTAACTTTGGGTTGTGATTCAACCCGTAGTGCTCGAAAGGGCAAAGGCTTTGTGATCATGGTCTGCATCAGATTGATTTGTTGCCAATCTTATTGTTGTTTTCGTCGCCATAAGTGATGTGTACGTGAAGTTGGTTGATTTCGTGTTGACGGACAATTTAACTTACAAATTTTGATACGGATGAACACTCTTTCATCTTCAAAGTCGATTTAGTTGTGAGTATGAATTCAGACTATATGGTCAGAAATGACGTTAGGAATTTTCTGTAACTTGTGATAGTAAATGACTGGGGGAGTTGATGGATGTTGATTGTTTCTGTGTTGGCAGACGATTCATACACCAACTTAAGATCCATCATTCACTTTGTTTGGTTTGGACTGTTGGGCTCAAAAGGGTCGTTTAGTTTGCTGCCATTGTTGTAGGGAGTTGAGGTACATGAACCACCTCAGTGTTGACCGAGGGTTCAATTAATCACTGCATTGAAGATCTTTAATTAGTTTTAGGATTAATTAGAGGTTGATACACTTATGTGTTGTTTTAAGTTTTGCATCACCCGTTTGGGGTCGACTTACACACTTGTGTGGTTTTTTTGGGCTAGGTTTATGTCCCCCTAATTTTTGTGTAACTTTTCCTTTTTTTTAATAATATTTATGAGCAACTGACAAAAGATTATAGTTGGGTACCAACTTAGTTTGGAGCCGCTCTTTTTTATGTCATTCTGCTCTTGCCTTAAAAAAAATAATAGTATATGCGCACAAAAATTTAGTTCAACCCAAACGGAAATACAAAGTGATAAATTAACAAGTGGGTTTTGATTTCTTTCAGAACAGATGTAGTCTGCCTAATTACAGACTCTCCTAGTTTGTTGTTCTAATTTTATTTTTTTTATTTTTGTTTTGAGGGTTTTGGTCTAGTCCCCCCTCTTGTTACTATTTTTTCCTCTTTTTTCAATAATATCTTGAGTTTGACGGCATAGGATGGAGGTTCTCCAGAGTGCCAACTTAGTTGGCATGTCGGTGTTTCCTCTTGATGCATGTCATCTCTCCTGGCTTATTAAAAAAAAAAAACCATGACGAACAAAAATCAACAAACACGATTACAAACATAAAACCAGATCACAAAAATAATATTAATTAATAGTGAACTTTTGTCAATATCAATGAAGTTTCAAATCTGATGGATGGGTCGACCGCCAACAGTGAACCGGGTCCGCGTATCATTGATATACTTATTAACGGTGATTTTTTTAAGGATTATCAATGGTGATTAGATGATAACAACAACAACAATAATAATAATAATAATTTGAAACTAAATTTACTGATCCCTTATTGTTCTATGAAGCAATGTGTGATACGGGAACTTTTTTTATAAAATAAAATAATTGAAATTAATATATAAAAAGGTCTCTGTCAAATTATAAAATAATGTTATTTACATTTTACAGCACGACCAATTCAACCTCGAATCAGGCTGTAAAATATGTGAGTTCATTTTCTCATATGTTGTTTACACTTAAATGATACCTCATTTATTTTAAAACTTTCATTCACTTACTTGTAAAATTTGCATAAATGTGTGTAATGTTTTATTTGGAATAATAGTATTAATTAATCGAGTGATTTTTATTTGATTGTGCGACTTTTAACAAGTTATGCTTCTTCATCTTTTCGATGTATCAAAAATTGAGGCGTGATGGTTTTTAATGTGAGAATTTGAAAATGTGAATTGACAACTCAACTAGTTTAAGTTAAGGGATACTCAACAAATTTGAACTAAAGATAAAAAGTAAGAGATAATGAGTTCAAATCTTGATAAAATAGTAAATATTAATCAAACAACTAATTATTATCATTTTATCAAAAGCAAAACTAATTACTATAATTTGTTGTTAAAAAGAATATTATAAGAACAAGCTGAGATATATCTAAGAAGTAGTGAAATTTGAATAGATAAAAAAAGTCTTTTTGTTGCAAAAATGAAAGTTTATTACACAAGCATAATGAGTTTATGATCACATAAAAAAAATTCTTATTTTTTTCTTTATATTTGGGGACTTAATAAAATACAATCATACTAGCAGGGAAGTGAGAGGCGCAAGGTAGTGGCGCGAATCTCTTCATCATCATTGAAATTTGGCGGAGGGGGGAAATTGAGATCGATGTTTAAAGGCTTCCGAACTGAAGAAGAAATGATAACACAATCTTCTTCTTCATCATCAACAACAACAAAAGATGCATCAAAATCATTGTGACGATCTTCACCTACAATAGCAGGTATAGAAGTAGCAACAGGAGCCCTAGAAACAACGGTTGAAGAAGAACCAACAACAACCCTAGACGCTTCAACAACACTGTTCACAACATTGTAAGGTATTGGGAAATTTGTTATGGCATTGTTCCCACGGTATGAAATGGCTGCTGCATCATAAGCTCGAGCTGCTTGTTCAGCTGCATCAAAAGTGCCTAACCATACATATGGTTTTCTCCATGGGTCTCGAATTTTTGCACAATTACAGCCATATTTGTTGGCTGATACAAATAAACAAATGAAAAAAAATAAATAATGTTATGTTTTATTATATATAATTGAAAATTAATGATCGCTTCTGAAAGAGAGAGATATTAATCTCATTTCTCAACATACCTTCTCTGTCAACAAAAAGAATATCAGTTTATTTTTTTTTCTCTTCTTTTGCTTTCTCTTATTTGATTTGATTTCTACGATATCAAATGTTACTTATATAGACGTTGATTTTTAGTTACCATATAGGAGGCGAAGGGTAAAATTGTATTTAAAATTTATGATTTTATAAAATTATTTTTTAAAAAATATATTAATTAATGAGAATTTCTATGGTACATGAACAATCAACGTGTTTTGATACAATGAATCAATCTTTAAATAAATTTTTTATCATAAAAAATATTTAGTATTTTTTAAATATAAACAAAGGGTCAAATGTATATAGTTTTGTTTTAGACTAAATAAGTTTTAGTTATATTTGAAACCGATGTGAGTATCATTTCAAAAACTGTAATAATGGAATAATATTAAGTCAAATGTATTTAGAATAAATAAATTTCTTTTCATATATTTAAAGCAGAAGTGGGTATCATTTCATCATAAATTATAATAATTAATATCATTTATCAAAAGTCTTTGCAAATAATAATATTTAAAAATTTCTATCCAAACAATAAAAAACTGACAGCACTCAAAACACTATTATATTTTCAGAGTCTTAATAGTGCATGTATATATTGTTTCAAGTAATAGTATAAAAAGATCAGATCTACAAAGATTGAGGCAATGTAGCTTTACGTAGCTTTTCAATTCGTAAATTTGTTTGCATAAAAATAAGATAAATCATTCAAAGTAACAACAATTAAAATAAAACTTTGTAATAAAAAAACAATTAAAATAAAGGTTGGAAACAATAAAAGATGAGAAAGTAACAAAACACTTAAAAGATCTCAAATGATCTGCAGCTTTTTTTTGGGGGGCGGGGGGGGGGG
>Ga0228711_1004414_pt1 | contig 21645 bp, 10 predicted proteins | sample MedpolnodulmetaG_2_FD_177996 | JGI IMG/M metagenome (GOLD analysis project Ga0228711, IMG submission 177996) | Root nodule microbial communities from Medicago polymorpha collected in Santa Monica, California, United States - brown nodules | ecosystem: Host-associated > Plants > Roots > Nodule...
TCTCGGTCGATATTTTTTTTTTATTTTATATTGTAATTTTTATAGTTAATAATCTCCGTATACATGTTGGAGAATTGCAAACCAACCAACCACTATGTGTGTGTGTGTGTATATATATATATATATATATATATAGCACAGTACTTGACAAGTGTTGTAACAAAACCGTTTGAGTAAGAGAGTGAAGTGTTGCAGTTTATTCTCTTTCCTCGTTGGTTGCTCGGTTTCTATTTGAAGCCACAACCCACGAACAATCTTGTTCTCAACTGTCACGTTCATTTTATATATTTCTTCTTCATTCACCTTTCACTCACTCTTCTTTTTTTGCATTATTAACATGTTTGGAATCTTTTTTGGATGGACAAAAGCTTCAAAGTGGTAAAAGTGCTATGCAAACTTAGTTGAGATTGTTTAACTTATTATGTTATATATTTTTGTTTTAAATTCAATATATTATATGAATTTCAGCAAGAAAGCAATAAAAACAGCAAGATGCAGGCTCATACATTTGAAGAACAAGAGGAAAACTATAGCATTGCATTTGCGTAATGATTTGGCTGAGTTAATCCTCAATGGCTATGAAGAAGTTGCTATCAATAGGGTATGTATATTTTATATTCTTCACCTTCTTTTATTTATCATTAGCCTTTATATTCATACAAATGCTGATGTTTAAATAGCTTAGTTGCATTTATTTTTTTTTAAAAATAAACGCATTATTTACATTTTGTTTTTGTTTTTTTAGAATAAATAAAGTTGTCACAAATTTAGTAACATGTTTCTTTTGTCTCTAAATTAACTAAATATTATAAAATTTATTTAAAATTTAACTTAATTTAAAAAGTCTATTTAAATACTAGTATTTTGTGCACATTATTTACCATCCATGTTTAAATCTTCAGAAATTTGCTCATCCAAAATATAAAAATTCTTGAGAAATTTCAGGTTGAGCTGCTAATTCAAGATGAAAGTCTAGTTGCTGCATATGAAATGTTAGATCAGTTCTTTGAATTTATCCTTCACCAACTCTCATATATCAGAAAGCACAAGTATGTATTATTTCTTATCTACCTTCATAAATTAAAATGTAGTCGTCACACCAACCTTTTCTCATAACAAAAAATAATAATTTTATGCCAGGGACTGCCCAACTGATATAAACGAAGCAGTATCAAGTATTATATTTGCTTCTGCAAGATTTGGTGATTTTCCTGAGCTCTATCCCATTAGAAAGCTCTTTGCACAACGTTATGGTCAAGATTTTGCAATTGCAGCTTTGGACCTATTACCTGGGAACCTTGTTAACACAAAGGTAATTTCTTTTTTCATTTTAAACCTTAGATTATTGTAAATGTAAAATAGACTTGCTAGTGATATCAAAAGTATAAATTTTAACTAAGTTGGTGCAATTCCACTTGTTTGAAATCATGACAGTTAAAAGAGATCCTCTCAATGAAGTCTGTGCCGGATGACTTGAAGTACAGAATAGTTGATGAAATAGCAATGGAATCTTCCCTACAAACTAAGGTCTGTTTTAATATCAATGTGATAATATGAGACACGGACACCGGACACGACACGGTCACTGACACGCCGACACAACTAATTATTTGAAAAAATCACATAATTCAGTGTAATTATAAGTGTCGGTGTTGGAGATAACACGTGTCCGACACCGCGACACGCCTAATCGGAGGAGTGTCTGTGCTTCATATAATATACATACATACTGTTTTTAATCTTGTTAGTTAATACTTACTACCAAATTATTGTGTTCAATATTTTTGTGCAGGTGAAAGAATATAAAGGGAATCAATTAATTGTACGTGATTCCCAAATAATTCATACAAAAGGATCTAAAATACATTCTCCTTCAAAATTTGATCAAGAGATAGAAACAGATGTTACACCTTTATCCTTCACCACACCAAGTGATGCATTTTCTCCACCAGAATCCAGTTTATGTAATTCTTCAACATCCGTGTCGCCTATCCAACAAGAGAGAGTGGAGGAACTAGAAGATATTGATGAATGTGAGTATTTTTCATCAAAAGATGGTTGCAGCGAGGACCAAAGGCTAGTATTATTCAATTCAAGTGAAAGTGATATGGATCGGGATGAATCAAGTAGTGACTCAAGCATAAGGACCTACACATCGCAAAAACGTGCATCGAAGAAAAGATTAAGAAGAAGATCACCCTTGCTTGAAAGACAAGGCATTGTTGAGATTGGATACACTTTACATTATCAAACACCAAGTCCACAATCAAGTTATCCAAAGAAAAGACTAAAGCAACATTCCTACTCAGATTCATGTGAAACAAATAGTTTGGACTTTAACATGAGTGATTGCAGCTGCAATTTGGATAGCCCTTGTTACTGTTCTGTATACAATGAAATAGAAATGTTTGAGTACCTAGGAAGCTCTTCTTCCACCAATGCTTTCAATCCAAACACTTGTGATTGCTTAACAACAACTCCTTATTCAAGAGCCTTGACAACACCACCTTCAAAGTTGATGGGAAATTACAACGACAATTTGTTAAGGATATTGTCATGTCCTTCTCCACGGCCAAAGCATGTTCATCCTAAGTTACCAGACTATGATGACTTTGTTGCTACTCTCATGGCTCTTCAGAGAGAGTTCACTTTTAGAGTAGATTAGGTGTAACTGTACACATTCTTGTTAAATTAGCTTTCTAGTTTCTACCATTGATATTACCGTAGTAATTTTTGACATTTACCCCTTCATATTAGATTTCTAGTTTCCATCATTGATGATACCTTCAAGTTATTCTTTGACAATGACCACTTTCTATTAGCTTTGAGTTTCTTAGCCATGTTATTTGTTATTTAGTTTTATGGTCCATTGGACAAAACAGAATAGCTATCGTTCTACATTAATTGGAATTTATGCTCCAAGTTGATCTATGATTTAGAACCAGAAAAGGGGTACAACCATTCGATTTTGCTTTATGATCCCACCATTTTGGGGAGAACAAACAATATCATTAGATTCATTACTATAGGGTTTCCCGCATTACAAGTCACAACTCAAAACAAAGCACCTCCTCGTTTTCCAACAGTTGAAAAAGGTTAGTTTTATAAAGGGGGGAAAGATATTTAGGGACAACATTAGACAACAATAAAAAAAGGACAGGAACATCGTGAAAATCATGTTAGAACCAAACTTAATTTTAAACCCTAGAGTTAATGAGGTTAATCATCATAAATAATAAATGGGGAATGTTAATGAGTCCTCTTAGGGCATTGGTTAAAGTACTAAAAGTAGAAAATTTATATTAAAAAGTTATGTAATCATTGCATTGATTAAATGAATAACTTGGATTTTCAAGACAAAATTTCCTTTAACAAAATCCTTAAACAATGCCCTTAGGGCACTCGTTAACAAAACCCATAATAAATTAATATCCGGAAGCGTACCTGAATTCATAATTGAATATTGTTGATGTGGTAATTGCCTTTCAGATCAACACACATTCTCACTGAGAGAACCCTTTGTTATTCTCTCTTGTCTCCTTGTGATGATGGGATGTCAACAAGAACGGCGACTTGGTGTGTGTAACCTAGGGACCATGACAGAGAACCCTTTGTTATTCTCTCTTGTCTCCTTATGATGATGGGATGTCAACAAGAACGGCGACTTGGTGTGTGTGACCTAGGGACCATGACCTCTTTATTTATAGCACCCAAACTAGGGTTAACTATTAGTATATCTATTTTAGTCCATCATAAAAATAGAATTACACATTAGTCTCTACACATTAAAGGCACATAAAACTATTAGATATTCATAAGCCCACTTTAGCCAAACTTTAGAAAATTGTTGTTGACACACTAATGAAGGCTGAAAAACACCAGTAAAAAACGTAAATGCCCTGACGGCAGTTAATTGCCAAGGAAAAGTATTGACGACAGTTAACTACCGAGGAAAACTTCGGCAGTTAACTAATGCTGGTTCCATCGGCAGTTAACTGTGGATGCATCCTAAACTTATGCAGAAACATAAACTCAGTTTTATAGTTTCCCATTTCCTCCAAACTTCTCAATTTCTCTCCAAATCCTCCAATCTCCATTTTCACGATTTGCAACTCAATAATCTCCACATTATCACAAGTAAGTAGTATTAATCATTTGTAATCATAATGTTAGTTTGTTTAGGTTTTTTTTAAAGAATTTGAGTAGTTTGTATGTGGTTAGGGTTGATGTAGGAATTGACAATTTGATGATTGCATGTAGTTTATAAATGAATGTAGTTGTACTAATTGATGTTTAAATGATGTTTAAGTATAATGTGGTTTTTAATGGTGTCAAATGAACACAATTTGAATATGTTTGATACTTTGCACACAAAGTATTTGATAAAATGCCCATATGAGAATTATATTAATTATTTAGTTAGTTTATGTAGTTATAGATAATTGTAGTTGATGGAAATGATGTTTAGGTTATATTTAGGTTGAATGTGATTTTGATTTACAAATGAATGTATGTTGTGAATGATGTTTAGTTTATGTTTAAGTTGAATGATGTTAATTTTTTAAAATTTTGTGTAGATATGTCTGATCCGAATCAAGGGCAGCCAATTGATCCATCTAAGCTTACAAGTGGTAGACGTGCTATGACACAAAGCACCTGGCGGGCAAGGCAAAACACGCACATCCCAAAGAGGGGAAGAGGTAAAGGTTGGAAGGGGGATGGTGCAGGGAGTTCTCAGGCTACACAGCCTGAACAGCCACAGGTGGTTGACCCAATGCAGGTGGAGTACCTGAACTATCAGGGTCAGATACACGATGCCATTGATGGTGGGTATGACGACCAACATATTCTGGAGGATATTGTACATGTATTAGACCAGGATGACATTGCAGCAGCGACAGCCCCAAAGACGTTACCTTATCAGCCTCCCTTTTCCTGGAGGACCTCTTGATACATCTCTCCTGGCCTCTAATGCCAACCATGTCGCATTGCCGCTATGGTATAATTCAGATAACATGTGTTATTTTTTGTTATCTAAAATTATCATATGCAATACTTATTAAATATTATACCAACTTTTAATTATTTTTTATGTTTTAAATTGGCGCGTGAAATTTAAATTTAAAATGCCGCGCGTAATATAAATTGAAATTACACGTGCGTGCCAATTTAAATGTTTTAATTTTTTTATGTGTTTTTTTTTAAGTTTTAAATGTGTTATGTCTTAAATTAGAATTATGTGTGCCAATTTAAATTCGTGATTTTTATTTTTAAATGTGTTAATTTGTAATATTTTAATTTAAATATTTACAATGTTTATGTTGTTTAAAATATGTTTTTTATTATTATTTCAGATTCGTAAAGAGCGTAAAGTAAAAGCCATTAATCATGGGGTTAAGATTTTGGATCTCTGACGTCCTTATAATAATCGGGAATGGTTTTGGGGTCCGCTTAGGGCAAGTGGGCTACATGATTTGGTTTACACGGGCTACGCCACTGTACTTTATGCTTTGTTGATGACTTTATGCGACAGGTGGCATGCCGAGACCAGTAGTTTTCACTTGCCTGTGGGGGAGATGACCATTACTTTGGATGATGTCGCCTGTCTAATGCATCTTCCGATTGAAGGGCGAATGTTGACCAACCAAAGAAAATGTCTCGGGCTGATGGAGCGGATTTGATTTTGAGACACTTAGGTGTGACTCAGGCAGAGGCGGTGAAAAATTGCAATGAAGAGTACGGTGCTTACATTAGTTATAAGGCGATGAGGGAGTATTTTGAGGGCTACCTTGATAAGTCTATCAGATTGTCGGATCCTAAGACTCCACAGGATCCACAGGAGTTGGCAAGGGTTAGGACTGCTTGTGTGAAGTCCTACCTCCTGTACTTGGTTGGATGCTTGTTGTTTGGTAATAAAAGCAACAAACGCATCGAGTTGATTTAGCTGTCGACCATGGACGACTACACAGAGATGTGTAATTATGCTTGGGGAGAGATGACATTACATTGTCTATCTGAGGTATCTTTTCCTAAAGGCAGAGCTCTTGGGGGAAACGTTACATTGCTCACGGTAATAAATTGTCACTTTTGAACCTTAACATTTTATTGTTTATTTTCCTGCGTAATAACTTATAAATGTGATTTGTTTGGTTTGTGCAGGGATGGTTTTTGGCTCATTTTCCTGGCTTTTACAATGTTGATCCAAATCCCGACTATATGCAAAACTATCCAGTTGCGGCGAAATGGGTGTTACATAAGGGTCATGGAGAGGGGGTGACATATCACTCATTGCTTGATAAAGTGGCATTTGATGACGTTAACTGGAGGTCGTACGAAGAGCACATGAAGATCCAGGATTTTGAGGAGATTATGTGCGGTGTTGACAAAGTGTATCGTCACTTGCCAGAGAGAGTTAGGCGACAATACGGATATGTGCAGAACGTCCCTAGACATCCGACGGTCGTGATAACTCTTCTGCCTACTCTAAGATTCTTTCATCTTCTCCTGAATCATATTAACCTTTTTCGTAGTCTCTTGCACAACTTTCGGTCCTAACAAAGCACTTTCTCCCGACTCATACCAACACATCAAAGTCCTACACCTCCTTCCATACAAAGCTTCAAAGGGTGCCATACTAATACTTGAATGAAAAATGTTGTTGTAAGTAAACTCAATCAACGATAAACATTCAGCCCAACTTACACCTTGTTTCAACCCCAAACGATCTACAAGTTCCAAATCCTCTTTCTAACCTCCCTTGATTTCCTCCAAAATATTACTCGTCAACTTCAACATCCCTAACTTCACACAACTTGGAGCCAATTCCGATTAATTCCAAAATTTACTTAAGTTCGTCTCATTTTATCATTTTTTAAAAGAATCTCATTTTCGAAGTAAAACCAAGTTTAAAGCTCACATACACCTTTCCTAATCATTTTAAAATCATTGTTACAGAAAACAAACCACAACCCTATCATTTTACTTGTAAAAACAAGTTTCAGAAAGTTATGCATTCTTAAACATTTTCAAATGAATTCCAATTCAATTCATCAAAATCATGTTAATCCAATCCATTTGATGTTCCAATAGGTTTAGAGTGAAAACAGTGATCAAACACATCAAAAGAAGCATTTAGGAAAGTATGGATTGATCCTCTACCTGGAACACCCAAAACCATGGGTGTTGCACTAAGTAACTTTCCATGGCAAGCTCCAGCTCGCCTAGCGAGTTGCACGAGACAGGTGCACCCAGTTTTTGCATTTCCTCTCGGGAACCCATCTTATTTTCATCCCAAAACCACGATTTTGATCCCCTTTGACCCAAATTCGTCCCCCAAGCTTTGTTATTAGTTAACATACATCAAAAGGCAATCAAAACACTTACAGACATGGAATCATAACCTCAACTCATCACAAAATTATCATCAAACTCATTTTTCACCAAAAACTCATATTTTCTCATTTTCATTCAAACTTCACGAACGATAACAACAACAATTCAAACCCCAACAACATAAAAACATATATAATCATATATCAAGTGAATCTAAGCATGTTTGAACATTAATCACTCACAATTTCATGGGTTTCACTTAATTGAGCAAAAATCATCAAAACAATTTATCACAAACAATAACTATGAACTTGAACATATAAATTAAGAGCATGAAATTCAACATCAAAAATCACAAAAGTTATAATTTACACAAAAGTACTTATGGCCCATAAGCAAAAAGATGAGATTATAGCTTATTTGATGAAAAGAATATATCCCGCTTACGCTAAAGCTTCACAATCACTAGCTATGGCTTCACTCTCCCCTCTAGCTTGCAATCTCCAGCTTTCCTCTTCTCCAAGTTGTTCTCTTATACTCTTCTCTCTATTCTTCCCACTTTCTCTTTCTAGCCTCCCTTTGGTTATGAGATGAAAATGTTCTAACCCTAATTTCTCTTCATGAGTTAAGTATATATACTACTATCTAATTCGGCTAGGTTTCAAACGATCACAATGGGCCTAACACTCTTACTAACAAATTCTCAAAAGTTACTACTCATTAATTCGCTAAAACACGGAATAATTGTCATCTCTAAATAATTACCACAACTCACTAGTAACTTAGTAAAAATAAATATTCTCACTAAAATACCAAAAATAACCTTCTTAATAAAATGACTAATTTACCCTTACTTGTCAAATGCCAGGATGTTGGAACATAGTATCCAACATCACAAACATGGATATTTGTTTTAGCAATAATGCAGCCAATACAAATACCCAACAATCTCCCCCTTTGGCGAATTTTTGGCTAAAACAAATTAAGGTCAATTACATAAAGCAAAGGGATACAACTCTTCCATTTCCTCAAACAACAAGAACACTCACCTATGAAGAAACGGCCAGCACATAGTTTAAAGAGATACCTTAGATAAACTTCTTCAAAACATCATAAACTCACATCCATGAAGAAGAAGCAGAAAAACAGTATCACTTAGAGAGATTCAAACATGTGCACAAAACAAAGGAATACCTCACACGATCTTCAGTCATAGCTTAAACCAAACAGACGTGAAGAAAGGAACATCATACTGTTAACAGAATCTAAGTTAAGAGATAAAAAAAAGTATTACTTACATCAGAGACATGCAGTAGCAGATAAGATAGTAGCATAGTCTCACAAGAACAAAACAAGCAAAGGAAAAATAAATTCCTAAGCAACACTCATCAGATCAGGGAAAAATAAATTCTCACACAGGCTTGGATGTTCCAACATCCTTCACCACATCAGACAGGAGTACCTATCAACCAATTTCTCATACCTACAGAGTACTGACAGGTAGATGTTTAAACATCCTACTCCACATCCTGTCAAACAATTTGATCATTTACAAGCACACACCATAGTATCACTACCCCTCAATATAACAATCTATGAGTGACTACTAACAAGAATATTCCACTACTCCCCCTAAACACATGCATATTTAAAGAATGGAAAACTAAAACTCCTAATGCATAGCTAAGGAATACTTCAGAAACAGCTTTTGAATGTTCCAACTTTCATTAAAACATCATCAAGGAACATTCACCAGTACAGACATTACTCCCCCTTTTTAGCCACAAAATATGCCAACAGAAAACCTTCAGAAGTATATACCACAACAGTACAAGACATGCTACAGGAAAACTTCAAGAGGAGAAACAAAAATTAAACAGATGAGATGTTTCAACATCATCTGGCACATCAACACAACATCAGGAAAAACAAGAATGTTCCAGAATGCACACAAATAGAATTCTACCATGAAAATAAATGCAGAAATGGCAGAACAGAAAAATAATACCTCCAACAATCTACCTCCAAAAAATACTCCAACAATAGCCCTTCCAGATGTTCCAACAATGTCTGGAACATGATCCGCACCAAACAACTTATAGTGCAATGTGAGAGGAGATTCTATCTTCTTAGCAATAACATTGGCAGTCTTAATACTAGGGTGTTGGTCTAAGATAATTACACAAGGTAGGAAAAGTTATGGGAAACTTAACAACATCAGTTTTGGCATGCTTAACAGTTTGTTCAAAGATATAAGCAACAAAATCCATTTTAGCCTTAAAACCTACAACATAAATAAACTTACCCAACCCTGTGGAAATATCAGATGAATGATTGGTAGGGACCCAGTTTGCTACAGCAATCCTGTTGAGAAAAGCATATTTCACAAACAATTTGCCAGAGGAAATTTTTTTCTTCTCAGGCCACACTTTGACCTGATTGGCAGTGATCTCATTGCACACCGGATTATCAGTCACCTCTAGCTCAGGAATATTGGTCTCTTCACTCCCAGGAAACTTGTTGATGGTGTTGGAAGAGAAGTTGACATATTCTCCTCTAACATAGACTTTTTGGTACTCCTTGCTAAGAAGATAGTCACAAACATAAGAGATATACACCGAAACTCCTTCACCAGCTTTCTTTCCAGGGCTAGCGTCCCACTATTCACGATAGTATTCTTGAGAATATCAATTGTACTCAAATTGACCCAACACATTGTTGGAACATCTTGTTCAACATTATACTCTTTTAACATTTCCTTTACCCACACAAGGTCAGAACAACTGCCACCAGCTGCTGAGTACTCAGATCCAGCAGTAGATTGGGCACACAATTTTGATTCTCATAGAACAAAGAGATTTGATTATTTCTTGAATAGAACAATCTGAGATCATACATACAAACTAGATGGATACAATCATACCTTCTTTCATTCTAACACAATGACATATTTTGAAAGAAAGTAACAAATTTCAACATTACTTCAAAATAACATCTTCAAAAGTAATGCACAAGAAACATTGGAACATCTCCAAGAACATTAGAGGCATACATAGTGGCAGAATAGAGATAGAACCCATCCTCACATAAAAACCCTGGGAGAAATAAACTCCCACAAAATAAACAGAGAGAAATAAACTCTCACAAGCAACCAATCTTCAGAGAAAAATAAATTCTCACAACAACAACCAAGGGCGAAATAAACTCCCACATAAAATTACCAGAGAGAAATAAACTCTCACATAAGGATGTTCAGAACATCTGGTAAGACATCAGTTCACCAGAAGACACATACCCACATCCATCCATACATCAATAAACTAACATCATGACATCATCACGCTAGTTAAAAATAATGCTCCCCCTCAACAGTAGATCAGTAAAGCATTTTACTCCCCCTCAGGTAATACTCCCCCTTAATAGGCATATATATATATATATATATATATATATATATATATATATATATATAAATCAAATAACTCATTCCTTGAAGTTGTCTATGAGTCCAGAATTTATCTTCCCTGGAGCTCACCCAATAGCAGAACAGGGTGTCTGCTCTGAAACCAATTGAAATTTTGGCGGGCTAGCTTTCAGATGTTTTATATGATGTTTCAACATCAGACACGAACATAATGTCTAGTAAGATGTTTTAACATCGAGTTAGCAGAAAACAAACAAAACAAGGAAAATATAACGGATGTTGAAATTCTAGCGCGTTAGTTAGAAGATGTTCTATGTGATGTTCCAACACCAAAAACACAAAAAACAGATGTTGTGTTTAATGTTCCAACATCATGCTAACAAATATAAAACACGCAAGACAATAAATGACAAGAAAGTAAGAGGCACGAAAAGTTTGTTAACTCAATTAGGCACAGCTCACCTACATCTGGGGGCTACCAAGTTAGGAAGGAAATCCACTAGTGTAGTCCTTATTATATGTTATCAGCAAACTCCTCGTTTACAACTCTTGACCTAGGACCTACCCGTATTGATTTCAACCTAGGAACTCCTAGATCTGAGATCCTATCTCACTATCCTACAATCAATCACAGCCCCTGTGATTATCAGATTAAAACACAAAAATGATGAAGTTACCTTCAAACACAAACTACAACCTTGCTTCAAAGCTTTGGTGTAGCACATGAGTTACAACTCTTGACCTAGACTTGCATCACAAATGATACAAGAGAAGAACACACAAATAAACAGGACACAAATCCCTAATAATGAGTCTTATATAAAACGATGGTTTTGATCCATTACAACTCAACTAAAGGTCATGCTCAATGCATCAAGGTGATACAAAGAGATGCTCACAAATAAAGCACAATCGAAACCCTAAAAGACATAATTCAATAATAATGAATTGGTGAATAAAACTAGGGTATGAGTCTTCCTTATATAATCATTCAGCAGCATGGACTTTTTCGTCATAGGCTAAACAAATATTTGTTTCAAATATTTTTTTCAGAAATATATTGAAACAAATATTCTTCAGAAATATATCTTTCAAAATCTCTTTTGAAAATATATTTCACAAATAAAAATATCCATCCGAAAAATATATTTCTTCTGGAAACACAAGTGTCTTGGACCACAAGTCACGTGAATAAAATCTTCATAGAATCTTTAGTGATCTCACGTAACAAAATAGAAACAAATATAGCAACTCCTAAAAAATAGGAACATCTTTAGGAACCGCCAAACACACCACCAAGGAATCCTAAAATATTGTCTATACTTTAGGAACAAATCACTCAGCTCATTCTGCACAAAAATACGTTATTTGATGAACAAGAAATAAGGTGTGGTCTCCTTTATAAGATAAAGCGCGTGAAAACCAAGACACACGTACACTGAATCGTGCCAAGATGTTCGAACATCGTCCAACATCATACATGAGTATTTGTTTTAGCAACAATGAAGCCAATTCTCAAATACCCAACAAATTATAAATTGATAGTCATCATTTTATTGAATGTTGAAAAACAACCTAATATCTGATGACCAGAAGAAAAATCATAGTTAACGGTAGAAGTATATATATTAGATTAAGCTTTATTTACAGAACAATTGATAACCATATATATCATAGCAATCTCTCATCAACAATCAACCATAAGCAGATTAATTCTAAATCCGTTTGGTTATTGCTCTTCTTAAATGATTGAAAAGAATAACATATAACTAACATTGGAAAGAAATTAAGAAACTAAATCATCCCAATCTCAAAGAAAAGACAACTCCACTCAACATCCTCAAAGAATCTTCCTAATAGGAACAGGGGAGCTAGCAGAAATAGCAGACTTAGAACTACATGATCTAAAAGAACCAGTTCTCATAAAAAACAAAACAGTGTTAACAATTTTCTTGACCTTAACAGCAACCCTTTTTATCTTAGGTCTTTGAGGCTGTTCTACAAAAGTATTCAAAGAAGATAATTTGTATGTTGTGAGAAAGATTTTCCTTTGTTTGGCTCTTCTGCGTCTGTAGCTGACTGATTTGAGTGTTTTCTCTTTCCCTTGTAAACCAAGAAGCTCATATCCTTGCCTCCTGCTGAAGGTGAGAGTGGTGTTTCGAACAAGTGTGTTCATGGTTACAATAACTGAATCTGAAGAAGAAAAAAAACAGAACAAAAATGGAGTGTTCTTTTTCTTTCTTTCGGTTCTGTTTTAAGCTTAAAATATTTATACTTTGGATACTATCTTCCACAATACGTAGGGGACCAACTTTTATGGGTTCTTTATATATATTTGTTTCCACTATATCTTCTAGAGTATGTTTGACCGTTCTTTCTTTGTTTTTATCTTTTTCTTACTTGGCGGGCGCACCTACATTGTTATGTGTGTAAAATACTCTAATTTTATATGATTTGGTTTAGTGCTCGTGGTTGGTTGTTGTGCATGTGATCACTTTGTAATTATATTTTTTTTTCATCAATTGGAAATTTTTATATTAATTAATTAAACGCTTAATTGCACTTTTGGTCTCCTATCTTTCTAAAAGTTGCGATTTTCGTCCCCTAACTAATTAAAATACAAAACAACCCCCTATGTATTGGATCTTTGGCAGTTTTGGCCCTCAAGGCCACTTTTGACTTAGTCTTCGCTTACGTGGCACTCACATCCCTTAAGTGAGATGTCACGTGTAATTAGTTAGGGGGTGCCAACATCAGCGAAGACTAAGTCAAAAGTGGCCTTGAGGGCCAAACTGCCAAAGATCCAATACATAGGGGGCTGTTTTGTATTTTAATTAGTTAGGAGGCCAAAATCGCAACTTTTGGAAAGATAGGGGGTCAAAAGTGCAATTAAGCCTTAATTAAAATGGTTTAAGGTTTATTGAAAAATTATGAGCAAATTAAGTTTAGAATCCACTTAGGATGGTCCGGTGGTATTAATTTGGGATCTGGGAGTGTGCTCCTCCTCGAATTCTTAATAGCCTGTTTTGTATACAACTGGATTTCTTAAAATGGAAAACCTGTCGATCATCATTTATCTTCTTCCATTTGGTTAGACATGAAACCTCACTTTAGCAAAGTCATCAAGAATTCTACTTGAAGCATAGGAGATGGGCAAAAAAAAAAAACTTTTCGACGGACAAGTGGTTGTCGAGGCCAATTGCTGATATGTTAAATTTACTTGAGAACCTACATTTGAGTTGAATATGAAAGTAGAAGCTTATATGCTGATTTTAAACTAGAACATCCCTAATTGCTTGCATGTTAAGGCACCAGGCATTACTCTGAAGATTAACATCATAACTCTCAGTTTGGATCATGTCCCTGACAAGTAGCAATGGTCCAACACCAACTCTTTGGATGCAAATCTAACTAAGAAAGAGGCTTTTTCTTATCATAGATGCACTATCTCTTCTCTTCTTTAATTTGGGATTGGCTCGGTTTAGAAATTCATTATCAGATTGATAGAGGTATCTAGAACAGTCTTTTGCTTTGTTACATAGATAAATTGGGCAAGTATACGCAAAACTTGCTTGTCTCCACTATCACTTACATTTTATGAAAAATTTGGAATAAGAGAAATGCTAGAAGATTTAAGGACAAAAAGCTTTATATACAATGTCTCTTCCACCAAGTAATAGCTAAGTGGAGCAGACACATCTTCTATGAGAAATTAGAGTCTCCAACTTCTTGTATGTTTCCAGTAAACCCATGAAAACTTTGATATAGATTGAGGTGTTGTGGTATCCTCCTTCTCCTGGTTGGATAAAAGCAAATATGGATGGATGACCTTTTGGTGCCCCCTATAATGTTGCTATTGGTGTCATTTTCTGAGATAACAATGCATATTTTCAAGGAAGCTTTGTCCGAAATATTGGATTTGGAGTAAATTTTGTAGCAGAACTCAGTGCAACTATGTTTGCCGTTGACAAAGATAAAGATTTGAATCGGAGAAACTTAAGGATTGAAACAAACTCAGTGCAATCATTGTCGTCAAAATTCCAACTTAAATTCACCTTCAACGACTGAAATCTATAGTAGAATCCTAAAATTATCAAAATCCATCGATTTTACGATTTCATACAAAATCGCAGAATTTTAAAGGGTTTTGAAAAATTTTGTCTATTTTTTTAGTCATTTATGTATAAGTATTTTGTGGACTTTAAAGTGAGTCATTTATGAATATATACAATTTATAACATATAGTTAACATTATTTTTGTTCTAGTAAAGTCCATCATTTTGATTGCGATTTTGCAATTTCTTATATTGAGTAAAATCCTTCAATTTTGATTGCGATTTTACGAGTCTCGATTTTGCTATTTCCTTTCGACCTAAAGTAAAGTCCTGATTTTAACAACTTTGAGTGCAACTATGTTTGCGGTTGAGAAAGCTTAAGATTTGAATTGGAGAGACTTAAGGATTGAAACAGACTCTAAGTTAGTGGAGTCTGCTTTCAACCAATGGACTAATTACTTATTGATAGCTCAAGAGATCAATTGTTGTTGTACTCATATCTTTTGAGAAGGCAACACTGTAGCTGACGTTCTAGCTCATAATGGGCATAGTTTACCTCTTTTTTCTTCCCAATGGTGGGACTCTCCCCTTCATTCTATTTCTGCTTTTTTGTAAAAGGATAATGCTGGGGTGCCCTATATTAGGTGCTCATATGTGTAATTTGTAGCGGTGGGTAAAAAAACCAAAAACTGAACTGAACCAAAAAAAAATTGAATCATTATTAACAGTTTTGAAACTGAACTGAAACAGTTCAGTTCAGTTCAAAACAGTTCAATTCAGTTCGATAACTAAAATTCAATTTCATTTGTTTTTTTCATATTTTTTTCTAAGGTATTAATAATAACAGTTCAGTTCAGTTCGGAACAGTTCAGTTCGGTTTGAAACAGTTCAGTTCAGTTCGAAATGCAAACAGTTCAGTTCAGGTCAGTTATTTTAAATTTAGCAAACAGTTCAGTTCGGTTCAGTTTTCATCCCGAACTGAACCATGCCCACCCCTAATAATTTGATTCATTCCTCTCCTACTTGTAGCGTTTTCCTTACTTTTATAAAAATAAATTATGTTTTAGATTAGTTTTAAAATATCTGCAATTTTCATTTCTTGTTATACATACTTTTAAGATCTTTTACTAAGAGAGTCAATTGCTTTTACCAGTAGTGTATAAAAAAATGATGAGTTATGAAAGTCTCTTTAGCATTTTTAAGTGTATTCATGATTGTGGTATTTTGTCCACAGTTTGAGCCGCTATTGTTTTTCAAGGAAGATAAATGTAAGATAAATGCTAACAACATTCTCTTTCTAGCACTCTCTCTAACATTCACTGTTCTATTGGGTGAAACTCATGTGGGTCTCACTACTTTATGTGGGATCCATTTCCAATGTGTGGTACCCACATGAATTTCAACCAATAAGAGAGTGATTGTTAGAGAGAGTGTTAGAAAGAGAGTGTCCATGATACTCCTCTAAATGTAAACACATTTGTAAGTGATCTTTGAACTCATATGTCTTTCTTTACCTTGTAATTGGGTAACATCCCTTGTCCTAAATCTATATTAGTAAAAAAATGGGTACCATCTCATGCGTCCAACCCTCCTTCTAGTTCATATCATAGCAGATTCCTTGAGCATATGGTCACTAGTTTAATATCTGAATAGTCAGGATGGAGGGTAGTGTTGCTTTGTAGTGGCCGTGGTTACCCTTTTTAAAATAATTTATTTAATTATTTTATATGTTAGTGTATTTTTATGTTCAGTTACTTTAATAATGTAAATTTAGTGATCCCAAAAATATTTATGTGAAACTAATTAGTGCAAATATATGAAACACAAAAATCATCACTTACTGAATAATTTTTTCCTTCTTATTTTGTCATTTTTAATCTCAATAGTAGTTACTCAAAGAAAATTGTCATGATAAAATTAGTAAAATTATATTTGTTTCTTAAAAAAAGAAAAAGTGTCCACGTTTAAATAATGTTGTCTAATCTATCGTTAATGTTTATTACTCCAATAATAGCAGTAATAACTTATTCTACCATTTGAGGTGGAGCGTTTGCAATATTGACGTTGAATGTCAAGCCAACGACCATAAGATAACAGAGAAAAAGGAACTTTCCAGCTACCATTGTTGACCATTGACCAGATTAGCAGATCATAAAGAGTTAATGTCAAGGTCTCTAGAAAAAGAGTTAATATACTCGTTGGCTGAAAATGACATTTTTGGTATTTGTTTTTTGAACTACTGTATTTAAGTCTAGAACATAGAGAATTATTAAAAAAAAGAGAGAGAGTCTAGAACATGGAGAATGAATTCTTTGAAAAATACTAATGAACCATACTAGTTTTCTATAACCTTCAAACCATCTTTTTATTTTGTTTTGATATAATTCAAACAATCCTTTGTGCAGTAGCTTTCGAGCTAATTTTTTTACCATGACATTGGTGAAAATGCATTCTATCTCAAAATCCTATTCCGTTTTGCTTCGGAGTAGTAGTTGATTTTCATTGCATTGTCTACGGTCTTCTGGTAGCTTGTTAGTGGCTCGGAACGAGATCCTAAGGCGCCACTTTTTTTTCTTTCCGATCTTCAATCTATAGTTCTTGATCAATTCGTTTGAAAAGTGCATTTTGGTGGAGGTTTATCTTTTTTACTTTGGAGTTCCATCTCTTTGGTGTTAAAGCTTTTGTCTTGGTTTTATCTAGGTGGCTTTTAGTTGTTATCTTGGTGCTTAGGGGGTTTTGCCTTTTGCAGTCTTTGATCTAGCCTTGTATTTAACATTCTTATAACATATCTTGTGCTTTGCGATGTTTTATGTTTAAGTTAATAAAACTTAATTTTGCTTTTAAAAAAAAAGGATATGACTAGCTCACCACATTTAGAAGACTTTCACTTTCTAATCGTATCACCATTTCTTTCTTGGGCTCAGGCTAGGGTGGGAGAGTTTGATAGGTCTCCCACCGTGGACAAGTGGAAAAAAATACAGGGCTTCTAGGTCAGTGAAGAATCAAGCAGCAAGGTAGATCAAATATTGTACAGGGCTATGATAGGTTCCTTACTTTATTTAATAGCTTCTAGGCCAAATATTTTATTCAGTGTATGCTTGTGTGCAAGATTTCAGTCAGATCCTAGAGAATCTCATCTAACAATTGTTAAGAAAATCTTTAGGTATATGAAAGGGACAACTAATCTTGGAATTCTTTATAAGAAATCTCAATATTATAAGCTAGTTGGATTATGTGATGGTGATTATGTTGGGGATAAAATTGAGAGAAAATCTACTAGTGGAAATTGTCAATTCCTTAGTGAGAACTTATATCCTGGGCAAGTAAAAGACAAAATACTATTGTACTGTCCATAGCAGAAGCAAAATACATCTCAGCGGAAAGTTGTTGCACACAACTACTCTGGATGAAACATCAGTTAGATGATTATCATATATGTAAAAGTAGTATTCCAGTCTACTGTGATAATACTGCAGTTATCTATCTGTCTAAGAATCCAATTCTTCACTCAAGAGCCAACCACATAGAGATAAATCATCATTTCATCAGGATTATGTTCAAAAAGTTGTTATAGATATGCAGATTATTGATATTGATCATCAATGGGCTAACATATTTACAAAACCCTTAACTCTTGAAAGGTTCGATTTTATTTAAATGAACCTAAATATGCACATTATCTCAAAATGATTCTTGCCTCTGAGCGATAACCCAACATCTGAAGAAGGTTGAGAAGCTTCTTTGATCAAAGTCTCTATGAGTATTTAAGACAAGTAGCAGAATCATTATAATAAACAAATTCTGGCATGACGCGAAAGTTGGATAACCTAGACTCTGACAATGCACATAAGTGGAAAAGTCTTTATTTGTCTTTTATTACACCTGTCCACCTACATATCACGTTTTTGAGCTGACGTAGCTTGTAACTGTTGGGTAATAACTTATAGGCAATGATAATTATGCTCTGTTTACTGTATCCTCAAGCCCCCAAATATCATTATTGTGTTTACGTTTTTCGAAAAACACATGAAGATGAAAAGTCCAGTTGCCTTATTTACATCTAATACTTTCTCTGAACTTTTCACTTCACCTTCTTTTCAAAATGTCTTCTGAGAAATATCCTCGCTTTCAAATAACTATTAGTGAAACTAAAATCCAAAATGATGAACCCTTAAGTATCTGGGAAAGAATCTACAATCTCAAATGAAGAATGATAACAACACTTGGAGAAGAACTGAAACTGATCAAGATATCCACCGTGGAAGAGTATGATATGAGGATCATGTTCGCAACACAAAGATGAATGAAAATCTCTACAACTCTAAATGAGGTGAATAACACAACTATTGTGAAATATGGTTGGGTCTATGTAACAAAAAATGTGAGGACTAAACGTGAAGATAAAAAATTGGAAATAATATTATATGTCTTGAGAATTGATATCAATACAATTGATATCAAAGCTAAGCAGCCCAAGTCTGCTATTCGTAAAGGTACTAAGGTTCAACTTATAAAGAATGGGAAGAAGACTATTGCTTTTATGCCGAATGATGGCTGCTTATGCTACTTCAAAAAGCCTTGATTGCTGGATTTGAGTAATTTCCAGTACCAGATTCAAGGTTGTGAAGGTCTCTGATGTCACTCTTCTTGCTAGGATGATGAAGCTGAAGTAAGAGCTGTATTTTCAAGTTGACCTAGTAGAAGAGGAAAGAAAATTGAGATTAAAGACTTTTGGATGACCAAATGTTGAGTTCACACTTTAGGATTTAGTTTTATTTTTAAGATGTTTGTTTGCTTGTTTTATTTTTCGATTTCTCCTATTGTAATTTCCATGATTAATGAAGATTGTTTATCATATCAGATTGCATATTTGTTTATTCATGACTTTACAAGTTCTTGTCTTTGTGTTAAAATGTTTTGTTATTTTTGTTGATGACAAAAGGGGGAGTAGGATAAAATATTTTAACATTGAGCCTAACAAAAGCTAAAGAACCTTAATTTATTTATTTTTCTGCATAAAATAAATGAAAAATTAAAATATTGCACTTAATTGTTAATCTTATCAGACTTTGATAAGGTATCAGATTGGACTTAATCGGAGCGTGCAAACCTTTGTGTGACCAAACATCTGATATCTTGTTGATGTTCTTATATGCTTTTGATGATTTGTTTTGATGCACTCAAGAGTGATTAAGAATGAATTTAATTAACTTGGATAAGACTTATGGGAGTTTGCAAATCTCACCTTAATAGACTATCACAAACTCAAGGGGATCTTGCAAACCTCAGAACCTGAGACTGTCAGACTCAGGGAGAGCTTGCAAACTTCAGACCCTGAGGTCTAAATGTTAATTAAATTAACAACAATTATTCAAAATACTTGTGTTTATCATCATCAAAAAGGCGGAGATTGTTAGAACAAGAATGGTTCATACAAGTCATCTAGGGTTTTGATATAACAAAGTATTGAAGAATAATTGGAATACTAACATATGTTCAAGTGTGCAGAACCTAAGAATGAGTCTATCATGAAGAATTAACATATGAAGAGCATAAGAAGGAACATGAGAAACTTAAAAGACAATGGTAGAAGATCTAAAGGAATGTCAACTAGAAGTCAATGTCTTTAGAAGAATGATGCCTCATAGAAACTAGAGAGTTACCTCAACAGATTCTGTAGAGTTCATAAGGCTCAGAAGCTAACTGCATACTTGGATGACCCTCAGATTTGAAAAAATCCGGAGGGACCCAGAATCCACGTAGGCATTGTCTTATTCTATGAATTGTCCCTATCATAGTACCTGATAGAGCAGTTCTTTTGTTTTCTTCTGTCCACGTGTGCAAACAGACAAAGCTAATAACCTCAAGAGCAAAGAGAACGCAACAAATAATTCTTATATATATATAATTAGTTTGGGTCGACTGAGTTAATTAGATAAATTTCAATTTAAATCATACTAATTTCTTTTCCCACCATTATGTGCTCTCGTGCCTTACATAATCTTGAACAGTAAATAACACTTTAAAAACACCCCCCAACACCTTAAAACAGTTTGGATTTTAAAATCCTAACCACGTCGTAAGCGTGGGAAAAGAAATTAGCTTAGTCATTATCTTTGATTTGAATATAAAAAAATTAAGTTTTTGGAGAGGAAAAAAATTAAATTTTTGTTTTTTCATAAAATCAAGCTAGATCCTTCACATCAATAAGGAAAATATTTTCTCACTTTGGGTTTGGGATCCCCATCACCTTGGAAACATTTGTGCGGTGCATATGTCCCTTCCTATCCTTTTCTGCAAGTAGCATAATGGAGAACAACAGTACTACTTGATACTTCAACTTAGAACTCTGTTTGCTTTTATTATGTTTAACCCTTCAAAAAAATATTAAAAGAACATGCCAGTTATATATTCTATTTGTTTATTCATCTGATTTATCAAAATGTTCTAAATACAAAAGGGAGTAGAGTTAAACGTATTAACTATTACGAATAGCGTGATTGGGAGTATGAACTCATCCATTTTGTAATAGCGTAATTGATTATTTATTTCCTTTACTCATTTTGATCAATAATAATCACCCATAACAAGGAAAAGGACACGATATTTGATGATATACACAAGCCATTATAATAACTCAAAACTCACATTTAGAAGTTGAATCAAGCAATAAGAACATGTAATCATAGAATATACTAAATCATGACACTGAAAATTCGGCACTTAAGGCGAGTTCAATTCCTTTTTTGTTCACAACAAGCATATAAATTATGGTTCACAATGAAAGACAAAAAAAAAAAAAAAAAAAAATAAAAAAAAAAAAGAAATATAAAT
>Ga0228711_1004415_pt1 | contig 21642 bp, 16 predicted proteins | sample MedpolnodulmetaG_2_FD_177996 | JGI IMG/M metagenome (GOLD analysis project Ga0228711, IMG submission 177996) | Root nodule microbial communities from Medicago polymorpha collected in Santa Monica, California, United States - brown nodules | ecosystem: Host-associated > Plants > Roots > Nodule...
TTTTGCTTGAAGAAATTTTGAGGATTTTGGCTTTCAGATTCAATACGAAAAAATTAGGGTTTGAAGTTTATTGAATTGGGGAAGAACTGGACCACTTATTATAGGAGGAAATTTTGGTGATTATTGAGTGTAGATTGTAGATTGTGTAATTAGGGTTTCAATTTTATACAATTGGGGAAGAAAGAGCCATTGGGGAAGAAAAAAGCTATTTGGGAAGAAAACCAAAACATTTTCTGCAAATCAATCAATTTAGTCCTTCAAAATATTTGTTATTATCGGCCAAATTAGTCCCGGCCTACGCGGCGTCTGACATGTGAGAGGTTAACGACCACGTCAGCCCGTTAACGCTCCGTTTGAACAGAAGGACTAACTTGATTGACATTTAACAAATTCAGGGACTAAATTGATATTTCGCATAATTGAGGGACTAAGTTGACCGACGCGTGAAAATTCAGGGACTAAGTTGATGGTTCACTCATATTTTAGTTAAATGCTTCCTATAATTATCATGTATTTAGAATAGTTGCTTATAAGTCATGTATCATGTCACGTGTTCAAAATTTATTATGTATCAAGTTTCTTCTTATAAAGCCATTTTTATTGCCAATAAGGAGTTTGATAAAATGTTCAGCAGAGTTGCTTCATTTTAAATGTACCTTTTATTGTAATATTCCTTGAGGGGAATTAATTTTTATCATTATTTCAAGGGTTAATAGGCCTTTGCTCCCGTAAATTTTTTTTTGGATTTGGTCTTTGTAATTTTTTTTTTGTTTTAGGATACCCCCAGGTCAGCTGACTGTACATTTTTGCTGAGGTGGCACGCTGAGTCACCTTTTTCTGATGACATGACACGCTGACTGTATATTTTTTATTTTTTATGAGGTACACGTGGCATTTGTGATATTTTTTAAATAAAAATAAAAAAATTCTTAAAAAAATTAAAAAATCTGGAAAAATAATAAAAATGAAGAATATTATGAAAAAATAAAAAAATACCGGAAAAATTAATAAAAATGATTACAACAACGAAAAATAAATCTGGAAAAGTTAATAAAAATGAAAACAAATTTGGAAAAATGAAAAATAAATCTGGAAAAATGAAAAAGATTCACATTTTTTTTTCGAATGTAAGAAGTTTTATTTTATAAAAAAAGGAAAACTCAGGAAATTAACTTTTATATTTATACAAAAAATATAAATATTTTCGAATAAAATAAAATTATGGAAATTAATTTTCAAAATCAAAATAATTAGATAATATTATATTTTCAAATTTTTTTATAATTTTAATTTAATTGATTTTTTTTTCATAAATTTTTTCGAAAATTTGGATATATATTGATTTTTTCATTTTTTAAAGTTTTTCCAGATTTTCTTATAATTTTATAATTTTTTCGGAAATTTTTTCATTTTTATTAATTTTTCCAGATTTATTTCATTATTTTTCATTTTGCAAGATTTTTTTTCCATTTTTATTAATTTTTCTAGAAATGTTTTCATTTTTTAATCTTTTTGGTATTTTTTCAGATTTATTTTTATTTTTGAAGAATTTTTTAAAAAAAAAATAAAAAATCACAAACGCCACGTATACCCCGTAGAAAAATAAAAAATAAAATTAATTATAGAGTCAGCGTGCCACGTCATCAGAAAAAGGTGACTTAACGTGCCACCTCAGCGAAGATGCACAGTCAACTGGCCTAGGGGTATTCTAAAACAATTTTTTTTTACAAGGACCAAATCCAAAAATGTTTTTTTACAGGGGGCAAAACCAAAAGTGCCCTATATTACAGGGGGATAAAGGTCTATTATCCCTTATTTTAATATTAAATTAGTTGATCTGTCATCTAACATGTTGTAGCGGTTAGATGAGTAATGATTTATGTTAAGTCATTTTTCTTTTGCTAATAGGTGGAAAACTTTGCACAAAAGGGTTTCACCGGCGCATGCCAATTTGTTTACCTGTGTTTTTGGTAAACAATCGCTAATTTTAAATTACTTTGCTTACAGGATCAAACTTAAAATCCTATCACATATTGTGCAAATGTTTCCAAGAAAAAGTTTGAGTGTTCACCATGTTTTTGAATTTAAACATGAAAAACATGAAGATGATTGTCTTATTCGACATAATTAAAAGGTTTTCAAAATCAACAGGAATGAAACTTCAATGAATGAAAGTAAACAAATTGAAAGAAAAGAACTTGCATTGCATAAACGAAAGTTGATACACCAAATTACACATATATACATTGTCTTGTTACTTTTTTCTCGTCGTAACTTGGATATTTCGAGCATAAAGAATAATGTATTTGATTTGTGACCATTATTTCCTATAAAAACTTCTATATATACACAATAATATGTAATTGAAACTAACAATCTTAAAACCATAAGTCTTCGACAACTCCAACATGCTTCCATATGTCTTCAACCGTTGACCTCGCCTTTTTTCCTACAAATTGAATTTCCTCTATCAAAACTGAATGATTTTGAATATGCCAAGACCCATTACAATCTCTTGAAAGAAATTTATCTTTAGACGGACACCAAAGGTAAAGTTTTAGCATCGACTAGAAAGTTTCCTTGTCGAAAAAACTAACATTAAAAATACACACTAGCAATATGATATGTACTTTTTTTTTTTAAAGAGATATGTGATATATTTTTGTTTTGTCAAACCATATGATATACTCTCTTGTCTTATTTATAAGAGAAATTTGGGTCAACAAAAATGGATGTAATTGATTCAAATTTTAAATCTGACACACCAACTTTTGTTTGCTCGAATATTTTTTATAAATAGGACCGAAAGAAGTATTATACAATACATTCTTTTGTTGAAATAAGATATACAGTATTTTAATAAAACAAGATATATTATATACATAAAAAAAACAAATAAAAGTAATAAAATAAAATAAAAAGAATAAACTAAAAACATGCAATCTGTGTCGACACCCCAGCACAGACAGACAGACACTGAGCTGAGCTGACTTTACTTTGCACTTTGTCTTCTTGAAGATTCAACTTCAATTCAATCCATCCTCTCCTCACTCGCAATTCGAATTCAACTCTGTATATCAATGACGGAAGCTCTTCCACTTTCATCTTCACTCCTCAACCGACCACTAACACTGTGTATGTTCAAATCATGCTCTTTTTTCTGGGTTTTCATTTTTTTCATTCTTTTTGCTTTTTTACCTATCTGGGTTTCTGTGTCTACCTTCAAAATCTTAGCTTTATGTTAAACTCAAAAACCATAAATACAACAAGGATATGCCTTTTTGTGGTTTGTTGACCTTGATTTGTTCATGGGAGTGAATAAAATTGTTTTTTTTTTTTATGTGTGTATGAAATATTCTGAACTTGAGTCATGTTGTTTTGCAATGTTTTTAACATGCTTGAAACTTAGGTTAGCTTGTTTAATTATATTTTCCATGGTAAATTGATTAATTTAATCACTTTCCATGTGCTTGAATATGACAATTAAATTGTATAAAATTAGGTTCTGTTCCCAATTCCATTGAGGGAATCATTCTTTATTTATTTTATCTATTTTTTTTGTCAATTACTTGAAGTGTATTGTTTTCTTAAAAGAATGTGTTAATTTGATAAAAGAACGTGTTTTCTTAAATTGAGTGGGGAACATCATAATTATGCTATACTTGAAGTGTATTGTTTTTGTTGTTGATGCAATGAGTTGCTCCTGAACCATTTTTTTTTTTTGCATGCTTATGTTATTATTACTTATTTCAAACAACCTTTATTTATAAATTAGTAGTATATGTTTAGGTGTTGAATTTATCTCATGAGGTTCCCCTTTTTTGATAGTAACATGTTTCTTTTGTCCTAAAGTAATTTATAGTTCTTTTGCCATAAACTGATGTTATTTCTCACTGTCATGAGTTTTGAATTAAACTAAAGACTATATGTGTTAAATTGATGTTTTTTTGGGTTCAAAATAGAACATTGCTTTAGGTTAATCAAAAGATGGAGCGTCCAAGACTTAACTCGAGGGTTCGGTGCTCTGGTTCAACTCCATCAGAAGAATCTGCTTTGGATCTTGAAAGAAATTGCTATGGTCATTCTAATCTACCGTCACTTAGTCCACCGACGCTACAACCTTTTGCTTCAGCCGGACAGCATGGTGAAAGCAATGCTGCTTACTTCTCATGGCCTAGCCGTTTGCCTGATGCCGCCGAAGAGAGAGCGAACTACTTTTTAAATCTACAAAAGGGGGTCCTACCTGAAACCCTTGGTCGTCTGCCGAAGGGGCAGCAGGCAACCACATTACTTGAGCTCATGACAATCAGAGCATTTCACAGCAAGATACTTCGTTGTTACAGCCTTGGAACAGCGATTGGTTTTCGTATTCGGAGAGGCGTATTGACGGATATTCCCGCCATTCTGGTGTTTGTTTCCAGGAAAGTTCACAAGCAATGGCTCAGCCCAATCCAGTGTCTTCCTACTGCCCTTGAGGTTCAGCTTTAACCTCATACACATAGTCTACACACACACACACACATATATGTTTGTTGAGATCTCTAGTGTCTACTGCCACAGTTAAAATAGAAATTTAATTTGTGAATCAGGGGCCTGGTGGAGTATGGTGTGATGTAGATGTGGTGGAGTTCTCTTATTTCGGTGCACCTGAGCCAGTTCCGAAAGAACAACACTATACAGAGATTGTGGATGACTTGCGTGGAGGTGATCCGTGCATTGGTTCAGGATCTCAGGTGTTTTTTTTTGCTCTCTTATTTAATGTTTCCTATGGAAATAATCATCTGGTTTACAAAAGAATATTTTTGATTCGATTAAAATCGCATGCATGTGATGATTAAAGAAGCATTTTTAGCCTAATACTTGGCAATCTCTTCCACTAAAAAATCAGAGTGTAATTACTGCACTATTGTCCTTAATTTATATCATATTCATATGCTGTATTGGTTTTGTCCTAGGAAGCTTAGCCATGCCTACACGAGTCTAACTTTGCAGGTTGTGTATGCAAATTCAATAAAATATCTTTTCTCAAGATTCATTTAACCTGACATAACTCATAAGTGCATCCTGATATCTGTTTCTCTGGATGGACTTGACCTTCTATGATAGACTTGTGGAGATATAGCTATTAGATTCATAATTTCTTTAAATTTCAGACCTTAGATTTCAAGCTTCATTGTGTTACATGCAGTATCTAGTGCTTCAATGAACCTGTTTTTATATCTTTGCATGTTTTTAATTCTCATATGGTACCTGTAGACGGATGTCTATGCTACTCATTATGCGAATGTCATTGGCTAGACATTTGGGGATATTTTCTTTCCAAACATCTTTCAGCTAAATCTCTACCAGTTTATTTTTCAAAATTTTCTGTCCTGAATAAACGGCGAGAAATTTAGGGAGGCCAGAAATATAGATCTTGTGGTTTTATCGGGCTTGTCAAAAGAAGTCATTTGAGATATTTAAAGAGTGAAATTACATGGTTTGCAAAATCTCTTGCGATTGCCAGCCTGCAGAGTTAATAGCAATATTTCTCAGTCTCATTTTTCTGCTTTATTTGGTGAATATATTCAACATCTGACCACTTACTTCCTTGGTCCAGGTGGCAAGCCAGGAGACATACGGAACTTTGGGTGCCATTGTGAGGAGCCAAACAGGTAGCCGACAAGTTGGTTTTCTCACAAATCGTCATGTAGCAGTTGATTTGGATTATCCAAATCAAAAGATGTTTCATCCTCTTCCACCAACATTAGGCCCTGGGGTTTATCTTGGGGCGGTAGAGAGAGCAACTTCATTTATAACTGATGAGCTTTGGTATGGAATATTTGCCGGAATAAACCCAGGTAACATAATTTTAAAAGTCTGTTTTATTTAGTCTGATTACTTGCATTATTTTCGCTACACAGACTCATTACATATCATGATGTGTTTCCCCTCCAGAGACGTTCGTGAGAGCCGACGGAGCATTCATTCCTTTTGCTGATGACTTCGACATGTGCACTGTTACTACCTCAGTGAGAGGCATTGGAGATATCGGTGATGTGAAAATTATTGACCTACAGTCTCGAATCAGTACCCTTATTGGAAAACAAGTGGTTAAGGTTGGAAGAAGTTCTGGCTTGACCACGGGAATTGTTTTGGCGTATGCCCTAGAGTACAATGATGAGAAGGGTATATGCTTTCTGACAGATTTTCTTGTTGTCGGTGAAAACCAACAAACTTTTGACCTCGAAGGGGACAGTGGAAGTCTCATCATGTTTAAAGGTGACAACGGTGAGAAGCCACGACCAATTGGGATCATATGGGGAGGGACTGCTAACAGGGGCCGCCTTAAGTTAAAAGTTGGGCTACCTCCTGAGAATTGGACTAGTGGGGTTGATCTAGGACGTCTTCTTAATCTACTTGAACTTGATTTGGTTACAAGTGATGAAGGACTTAGAGGTTTGTCTATCTTCCACTATCACCATCATCATCGCTATTTCAATTTATTATTCTCAAATAAGGGGTTAGATCTTATATTAGGCTGTTGTTCTCATATATAAAATTGTGTTGATGCCTATAGGCATAGGGTGGGTAATTGAATGAATTAATCTGATGATATGATTTGGTAGGGTAATAGTGTGTTTAGCTATGCATTGATCAGTTGTATTCTTAAATACCGTCCGGTTCAATCAGGAACCGGCAAGTTCGCTGGTTGGTTTGATCCCGGTTTTACCATAGTCTGGTCAAACCATAGTTGAACACAGGTGGATTCTAACTTTTTTTTTTTTTTGTGTATGTGTATTTTAAATTTATATTTTATTCGTCATTTGGTTCAACCGCGATCAAACCAGTTGAACTATGAATTGCGGAGGTCTGATTGTGATCTCTGGTCCGATTTTTAAAGCATTGGTTTTCTTTCTTTCTTTGTTCAAAACTAACTAGCATAGAATCATTTTCTGTGGATCTATTATTTATTATATTCCTATTTTTCTATCTCCTTACAATGAAGATAGTATTGAAAATATGAAAATAATTTATATAGCGATATCATGGATAAATGTTGGAAACAATTTGCTATCAACTGATTAGGATTATCTTAATGAAGTGAAACTAGAGGTTAAATACTAAAGTCAATATCTTTTTGTGTAGTGGCGGTGCAAGAACAAAGGACTGCATCGGCTACATTTATGGGCTCTATTGTTGGTGATTCCTCAACTCCTGATGGTATGCATCCGAAAGATAGAGTGGAAGACAAATTTGAGCCACTTGGACTTCAAATCCAGTCTATTCCCTTAGGAGTTGAACCTAACAGCCACGAAATGAAACCATCTACCATGGAGGCTGAATTTAAATTAGAAGACGGAATCAAGGTAGGCGGTCCTAGTATTGAACATCAGTTTATTCCGAGTTTCATCGGGCGGTCACCGTTGCACAAAAACACCGTGCATGACAAAGCTGCAGCAACAGAGAATTTGTCTTCATTGAGGAATGGCTGTAATGAAGATTTATGTGTTTCGCTGCAGCTGGGTGATAATGAAGCAAAAAGAAGGCGTTCTGAGGCATCTACTAGTACCGAGGAACCTTGAATGAAACAGATTATTAGTTTAAGCTTGAAAAACTGACTTGTTATAACAGTTAATCACCCTGGAATGTGTTGTTTATGACCATTGGGATACTGTATTTATGATTTAGCAGCTTTGACAGAGGCAAATGGCAATGATATTAGTGGAACTCACATTATGAAGTTTTAAGTGAATTGTGGTCTTGGAGGGCCATTCAATTCTTACTATGTTTAGTTTATGTTGTAAAGTTACTTTTTTCATTAAAGTTTGCAGACTTTGCCAAGAATGTGATGGCTTAGAACCGACCTAAAATGTTTTTTTTTTTTAAAGAAAGAATATGAATGCAAAAAGCAACCTCAAAAGTAGTCTTTTGTATTGAGCTAAAAAGGACTTGGCCTTCTAAATCATTCTTTCCGGCGATTCTTCTTCGAAACTCAATATCTGGTCTAAGGATCAATCTCACCGTCTACTAGTGGAGGATAATTGTAACCAAACACAGTAAATGTTGACATCTGAAGTATCTAAACCTGAGACTCAGATAGAAACATACTTATAAATTCCATCCACACCAATTTTTAAAACCCGCTCGTTCAAATGAGAAAAATATATTTTATCCAAATTTATTCATCCTAACGGGAGAAGAAGAAAATATTTTTTCCATCTGAAATATAAAATTGGAAGGGGTGTATGAATCAAATTAACCCGTGAAATGAACAAACCCGACCCGTCCAAACTTCATCCTGATCCATAAAAAATGGGTAAAAATAAATAAATAAATAAAATAAAAGAAAACGAAAATCTGCATCGTTCATTTTCTTTCTTCTTACCTCGATTCACTCCACAGAAATCCAACACTTGACTACCAGCTAGGGTTTATAGAGGGTTTCACGCTCATTCTCTATCTCTTCAACAATGGCGAAACCTGGTCGAGTTCGTCGCTCACCACCATCAGGTTCCGTCTCCGGATCTTCTTCTCTCTCCTCCTCTTCCCGTTCATCTTCTCGCTCTCGCTCCCGTTCCAGATCCTTCTCTTCCTCTTCTCGCTCTCCTTCCCGCAGCTCCAAGAGCCGTAGCCGTAGTCCTCCTCCTCCCAGACGCAAAAGGTACATCCATCCTTCGATTCACCTTTAATTCTTGCCAAATCGTAGAGATTTTTAATCATTGTAGAAAAATCGAAGTCAATTTGATTTTTTACAATTTGTTTCTGTTTATAAATTTGAATTGCGTAGAACATGCATGAATATGTTCAAGATGAGAACAATTATGATTTTAAGCTGTGTATTTGAGTATGCCATATTTTTCAGTTTTTAGTTTTCAATTTTGACTTTGGTTTAGGTTTTCAATTAGGGGAAGTTGGAAATGAAAAACTGCCGAGTTTTACATTTTAGCCGAAATTATTGTTTTGACGAATATGATTTTGATCACTGTAATGTAAATGTGGTTAATTGGTGTACATTATATCGTTGCTTTGAACTGTACGCACAAATCACAAATCGCGTTCTTTTGATTTTGATTTTAGTTCAGTTTATATTTTGATGATGTGGATAAATTGTAGAACAGATTGATATGGTAGTATTTCTTTGTTCTGTAGTTCTACTGAACCAGCTAGGCGAGGTCGATCTCCTCCTCTTCCTCCCCCTCCACAGTCAAAGAGACCTTCTCCTCCCCCAAGGTAAACTCTTTTCAAATTTGCTATTTCAGTCCTTTTTTCTACGTCACTTCTTGTATTTGTGTGTGTCCGTCATGGAGATAGAGACTGGGAATTTTTATTACTAATCATATTTTTCATATGCCATATCTTGACAGATATGTGAAATTATTCTTTCATTTTTGCTTTTTATAGACCATATCTTGACTGTTGTTGAAGTTTAGCATGGTATGTCTTGTTAGGCAAACTAGTAGTGGAACACCACAGTAGTCAATTTATTTTGTCAACTGTTAACAGTCTACTATATATTGAGGTCATCACCGACTAAAGTGATATATGTAAGATGGCTAGGAATATGGATTATATACAAGGTTGTCAAAATTGAGATTTTGCATAGCATTGGAAGAGGGCTAAAAGATTGTAAAACGTGAGATCATGAGACAAAGGATTGTAATAAAAACATGATAATAAAATTAGTTAATTAATAAGTATAGTAATAGTGCTTTTAAAACTAAAGTCATAATTTTGATGTTTATTTTGTAGTTATTGTATTGTTGAAATTTCTAAATTTATTTTATATTTGAATGTAATTATAAAAGAAAAACATTAAAGCACAATTATAAAAAATCCTAGTCACATGTTAGCAAGAGATATAAGGCTTAGATAGATCTTATAAAACTTAGGCAATCCTCATCTCACAAGCTTGTTTTGTGTCGTTAAGTTGAGTTTGCCCAAAATTTAAGATTGGTATCTTAGATCTGATGTTCGACCACAGACTATATTGGCCGCACTCCAATCTCAGTACTGCTGGGTGCAAGGATGATGTGTATTAGTAAAACGAGAAATGGTATTTAAACATCCATTTTGTGACAACTTTTGAAGAATCCTCTCTCTCATACTCACATCATGATCGTATTATATCTCTTCCTTTTTCTCTCTCCATTGTTTTTGACCAATAAAAAGAGAGAAAAAGAAGGTTGTTAGTGTCACAAATGATTGTATACATATATCACTACTCTAGAAAACAGCGTCCACCATTTACTAGAGACAGTGCTTGATAAGGTCTTATGAAGCATGGACTCTCCGCACTTTATAAATTAGTTTTGTGGGGTTGAATTAGTGTTGGGTGGTAAAGAACCAACACGAGAGTAAAATAAGTGTAGCGGAGATGAGAATGTTGCATTGGATGTGTGGTATGAGTGGACATGATAGAATTAGAAATGAAAATATTAGAGAGAGTGGGAGTAGCACCTGTTGTAGAATAGATGGTAGAAACTCGGCTTAGGTGGTTTGAGCATGTAGAGAGAAGATCTGTAGATTATGTAGTAAAGAGAGTAGTCAAATCTCTAGAGGCAGAGGAAGACCAAGAAATACTATAAGAGAAACTACTAAGAAGGAACTCAGGATTAATGAGTTGGATAGGGATATGATCTATGATAGAACATTATGGCGGAATTTGGTCTATGTAGCGGACCCCACTTAGTGGGACAATGCTTGCTTGTTGTTGTGGGGTTTAGTTAGTTCCAATTTCCAAAAACCAAAGAAACATTTTGCAATACAATTGAAATCCGAAAAAAGCTAACTTCCGAGTTTCAGGGATAAAAGAGAAAAAAAGCTAGACAACTGCGGGTCTCAGTTAAACTACTAAGAAACAATTTTATTAGTTTCGGCCACAGACTAGTGGCACAACAGACAAGCATAGGCTTAAGCTGGAAATGCAAGGCACAGAGGTTATGAACCAGTGGCAGAAAACTCTAAGAGTCCCAAACCAAGGGTTTGAGCGAGGAAGAATGAGGGATTGATGGATCTGTTGAAGACTAGATGAGACTTGAGAGAAGGCCAATAAGTTTAGCTAGTTGATGAAGAGGGTTAAATGTTTTTTCTTTCCCAAGTTGTGTTGCACAACCCAAATTGGTGTTTGTGCATAGGTTCATAACTTGAAAACATATCCAATGTGTCTGATTTCATCCAGGGATTGCACAAGTCTGTGACTCTATGATCTGTTATGGGAACATGATTTAGATGAATATGTACCCAATTTATAAAATACTGAATATACATCGGTTAAATTTGTTTTTATAATTTTTCAGTGCGGACTTTTTTCATCATATCTTTAAGACGTTGGTAAATTTGTTAGAATATTTTTTTATTTCTCATCTCTCACATCATATATTTTTAAGTTTAATTAAACATGCTGTGGATGTGAGCCCTGTTTTCTTTCGATTTGTAACTTCTATCTTTTGTTGTGTTTACTTATTGTGCTTCATCTCAGGAAACCTTCTCCCGTACGTGAGTCTCTTGTTCTCCACGTTGAGAAACTCAGCAGGAATGTCAATGAAGGTCATTTGAAAGAAATTTTCAGTAAGTTAAACTCTTTCAGTTCTGCTTTCGTCTTCAACTGTGAATAGACACATTTTTCATTTGAAACCAGTGTCTCATGGTATTAGGATCCAGAATTTAAGCCCAATACAATTTTTATGTTTCTTTTATTTTATTTGATTCAAGGACATTAAACTGTCACTTTTTGTCATTTATACTTCAATATAAGTATTCATGTTATTAACTGGGAGCATAGTTGCTACATATCTATGCTTACATTCTTGAAATATCAATAATCGAGAGAAACTTTTTAGTAGCCTCTAGGAGCTTGTGTGTGTAATTGGAAGGGAACTTTTAGCAACCCTTATATCTTAAGGATCTCATATCCTCTTTTGCTGACCTGTTTTCAGGTAATTTTGGTGAGGTTGTAAGTGTGGAGTTGGTGATGGATAGAGCTGTAAGTTTGCATTTAATTTGGCATCATAGCTCTAGAAGAATTTAGAGTTGTAGGTTTTTAAATTTCTTTTCAAAAACTTTTGCAGGTTAATCTTCCAAAAGGATATGGATATGTGCATTTCAAGACAAGAGGGGAAGCTGAAAAGGCATTATTGTACATGGATGGTGTAAGTTGCTTTTGCTCGAGTTGGATTAATTTCCACAATCAAGCCTGTTGGCTGCTGCATTTGAAAATTGATGCCTTTGTTTTTTTGTTATGCAGGCCCAAATAGATGGCAATGTCATTAAGGCAAGATTTACTCTACCTCCAAGACAGAAAGCATCACCACCCCCAAAAGCTGTTGCTCCAAAGAGAGATGCACCCAGGACTGATAATGCTGGTGCAGAAGTTGAAAAAGATGGGCCAAAGCGTCCAAGAGAATGTATATACTTGATATTTGTTGAACATTTTTTGTATTATATTTATCATATTTGTGGTTTTTATATTGGTATTGAACTAATAATTCATGATACCAGCTTCTCCTCGGAGAAAGCCTCCTCCCTCACCACGAAGAAGATCTCCTGTGCCTCGAAGAGCTGGATCTCCAAGACGACCAGATTCTCCTCGCCGCCGTGCAGATTCTCCTGTTCGTCGTCGATTAGACTCTCCTTATCGTCGCGGAGCTGGAGACACACCTCCTAGGAGGAGACCTGTATCTCCCGGAAGAGGTCGTTCTCCATCTCCACCGCCAAGGCGCATTAGATCCCCTGCAAGGTTGGCTTGTGATTGCATGCATGTTTTTTATATACAATTTCATTATACAGTCAACTCATTTAATTTTAATTTTTGTAGGGTATCACCTCGAAGGATGCGTGGAAGCCCAGGCCCAGGTCGGAGACGTTCTCCTCCTCCACCTCCAAGACGCCGGTAACCATATTTTGAGTGTTTATTTTCCTCGATTATTGTTTTTCAATTTGCATTTTAACATGCCATTGGTTCCTCATTGGAAAAATAAATGTTTTATTCTAGTTCACCTCCTAGACGAGCTCGTAGTCCTCCTAGAAGATCTCCAGTTGGTCGTAGGCGTAGTCGCTCTCCAATACGTAGGTCTGCACGCTCACGCTCAAGATCATTCTCACCTCGCAGGTAATTTCGTCACATGCAATATCTCAGTTCTCTAAAATGATTTTTTTTTTTTTGTGCATAATATTTTGATGGAAGTATAAAAAAAAGCGTTGGATGTCAATGAGCATGTGAACATATGATGTTTGGACCCGAGGTGTTTTGTAGTTAACCAAAATTCGACATTCCCTTGAATGGTCATGTATGTAGTCCTTAGTGAAGATTTAATTGATGCTTATTATGTAGGACTGAATGTTTTATAAAATAAAAAATGAATTTGTTACGTGATATAAAATGGCAGAAGAGTTGGGGATTACAATCTTGTTTCTTAGGAATCAAGGTTCCTTTAAAAAAAAAATCTTGCTTCTTAGGGAGAAATGCTTATTTTACAGAATACTTCCAGTGTCCACCGACATTTGTAGTGCATATGCATCCAAGAATGCCAAGTTTTAATACTTTTGTTTCTGCATTCCTAGTCATGTTTTGATTGATTGAACTTTGCATGATAATACTTTGAAAATGTACCAACACCCGGGTAAAATTTATTTATTGGCAGAGGTCGACCACCTATGAGACGGGGAAGGTCATCATCTTACTCTGATTCGCCAAGTCCTCGCAAGGTTTGTGCCTTTTACTTAGTGTAGATGTCATTATTTTACATGGTCAATGATTCTAACATTCATAACTTTGACAACAGGTATCCCGGAAATCAAAGAGTCGCAGTCCAAGAAGGTAATGTGTACAATATTTGATAAAGGTTTTCTCGTCTAATCTTTTTTGTTATTATTTTTATTTGGTTGGTAACATTCAGCGCCGTCTTTTCTTCTATCCTGCTTAAAAGCTCCGGTGCCTTTTTATTAGTTACTTCTGACACATTTATCATTACCGCATTTTTTAAACTTGTTTATAATGCAATCATTATGACCTCAAACAAGATCACGATAAGATTTGAGTTGTTTTGAAGAATTTCTACTGCCGATTCTCTTTTTTGGAGAACATTTAAATATATAATGCAAATGAAACACCACTATTTAAAGCTTGAAAGTTGTAATGACCATATGCAATTGAATGAGCATCATCTTTTTTGGTGCCTGTCAGACTCCTACTTTTCTGCCGAATTTAAGCCGGAATTTGCCGCCTAACTTGGGTGTTTCAATGTTCAAACACAGCAGAAGGATGCATTCTTAAGTAGATGCTCATATGCTTAGGATTGATATCATATCACTCTCTCCTCAAATAGCAGTTTAAGCCATTGGATTTTGGGTTCCAGGGTTTTTGAATGACATTCTTGTATAAAATTAAGCTATGCTATTGCGCTATGGTGCCACTATAGCCGCTATTTGACAACACTAATGGGCAGATTGCGGATCGCAAACAATAGTGGGTTACAACAGATTAGATTTTAAGAAATGATGTTATCTTATTTCTGTCCATTCCACCAATTAAAATTTACCCTTGTTAGAAGAGTTGGCATTTGTACATTTTTATTAAAGGATGTTTTATCATCAGTAATGCCAGCTTTAAATTTAACTAAGTAAATTTGCTTGGAATTACGTTTGATTTAATTACAATAATATTGACTCGTTTCTTTCAATTTTATGGTTTTATAATCTGCATTTTCATTTTGGATTCTTTACTAATGTAAATTGCCTTCTAATTCAGGCCTTTGAAAGGAAGAGCCAGTAGCAACAGTAGCAGCAGCAGTTCACCACCCCCAGCTCGCAAACCATAGATAATTCCTGTATATCTACTGTCTCTATATTGATACATTTATCAGGATTGTGTACCAGCAACGAGAAGTTATTCTAGGTTAAGGTGTTAAGGGATATTTGTCGCATTTCTTCATGGCTGTCTGTTTTCTAACTTGTTTTCTAATTAGTGCTTTAAGTAGTTTGAAAACTGTGTTTCACATTATTAATCTGCATTTTGGTTGATTTTTGCAATGCTGTTCTGAAATACAAAATTTGGGAGACGGTATTTTTAGCCTCTTGCACCCTGACAGTTAGAATCGAATACCGGCTGAATCTCTTTTAGAAATACTGTGGAATTCTATGTAATTGACAGTTTGAGTGTGCAAATAACGTTTGTATGTTTGGTGTGGATTTGGTTAGAAATTTTTGGATCAATGCTTTCTTTGAATCAGTACGAAATTCCAAACTTAGGTGAGCTGTGTTTGTCTAACTATGCACCTGTTTGCTTCCGTGTTTTCCTTAAAACCACGGCAAATCACCACGTTAACGCAAAAGCTTCAAATGCCTACTTCTTGAAATCATGGTACTATTGCTCTTGCAATCCCGTAGCTGTGCGTTTGTTGGTTGCAACTGCCAAACCAAACAGGCATATGATAATGCAATGCCTTGCATTCCATTTATAATTTTACGATTTTAAATGTTTTTCTGTATTGAATTGCAGAGTTTGGAGAATTGTTGAGGTAATTAGATCTTTTCTACCCTCACGTTTTTTAAAAACCACGGTAGTTAACTTATGAAATAGTTTTGGGATGAATATTAGGAGCTCCCTAAATGAACCGCAATGAATTTAATGAAATTGGTGTTCAGAAAATGCCTCTTAGGGTCTGTTTGGTTCAAGAGTTTTGGAGGGGAGGGGAGGGGAGATTTTTAATTTAAAGTGTTTGGTTCAATTTATAGAAGGGGAGGGGAGGAGAGAGGAGCAAATTTTATTGCACTGTTAAAATTATCCTTATATTAATTTAAAATCTCAATATTATCCTTGTAACAACATTTATTATTATTATTATTATGTTATATTATCCTTGAAACAATTTTATTATTATTAGGTTATAGGTTATATTATCTTGTAACAACTTTTATTCCATATTATTAACAATTTTTTCTTGTAACAACTTTTATCGTATATTATTAAGAATTTTTCCTTGTAACAACTTTTATTACTCCTTGCAAAACCCTATTACTAATTGATTATTCCATCGTCTACATCGTGTTGTTATAGATTACATCGTTATTGTTTCGTTACTTTATTATCCTTATTTAATTAAGTTTAAGGGTAAAACAGTAAAATAATTTTAAAATCCCTCCCCTTCCCTTGTGAACCAAACACACTTTTAATTAAAATATCTTTTCTCCCCTCCCCTCCGTTGAAATTCCTCCCCTCCCCTCCCTTCGTAATTCTCGAACCAAACGGACCCTTATATGTTCAACTTTTCTTATTTCACATCATTGGAGGTTCAACTTGGGACACTATTGGATGGGAAACGCTGACATCTCTCTCGGTTAACCCATGCTGGTTCTAGTGTTTAAAATGTATATTATGTATAACAAAGAATTATTCAATAAACTTAAAAAAATGGTTTTTTTGGTTTATAATAATGACATTTTTTTCATATATATATAGAAGTGATTTGAATTTTGTCTCTCAACATTCATTTCAAACTTAATGTATTTTTTTAAACTTAAGGAGTGTAAATTATATACAAGCGTAAATTTTAAATCAATTATGCATTTATAGGAGTGATTTTAATTTTGATTGTATTCATTTGCAAAGAAGTTTTACAAAGGAAATACAAGTACGGTGACATATGTTTTCTTTCTTTTTTTCCAAGAAATGACAAATATATTTTTATTTATTGTTTAAAAGAAAAAATAATAAACTTCACCAAAAGTCAAATTATTAATCAGATTTTACTTAACTTCCAATCAAATTTTAAATTACTACGACTTATTTTCCTTACAGAGGTTAACACAACAAATAATAAAAAATGATTTCTCAAAAATAAAAATGATGAAATTTTTTAAAAGCCCATCATCATTCATTGATTCACTAAAGACAAAAATAAACACATTTTAACAATTGAAAAGAAAAAAAAAACAAAACTTAGCATCTCTCTCCATAAAATGATGCAGTAGTTGCCAAATTTCCCTTTTTTCATAAACAAGTTGAAGTCCCACTGAACTCACCTCGCCGGAAAACGCTGCCGGAGTTTTTCGTCCGCCGTTAGATACAGTCATCCAAAAGGTTTATTTCTCGTTTTTTTTTTGTTTTCTTTCGAATTTTCCTTCCCCTCTCCTGTAGCACCGTGATTTACAGCCGCCCCTGCAATAGGCAACTCGCCAGAGCATTTCGATTAAGCGGCGCGGTTGACAACATCGGTTTTACTGCATCAGTTTCTCTGAGCTGAGCTGAGATTAATTGTTTGTGAATTTTTTCATATCAATGTGGTGATACATTTTTTTTTTGTTATTGTTTTTGATAGATCATGCATAATAATATCTCTTGTGAATGATAATGCTTTTAGGGTCTTGATATTATCTACTCACATAAGTACTTATCCCTGTTTGTTTCAGAGAGTTTATGCAAACAGATAAAAGGATGGCAGATAAACTATTCGATTGAATTTGTAGTGTATGGTTGAAAATATGAAATGACATAAAATATATATGTTTAATTAATATTTAATTTTTTCAATAAGATAGCAGGTGTAGAATTGAGTCAAAATAAGTTATAAGTTGGCGAGAAAACGACGGTTAACATCGGATCTTTTTTAGTCGTATGAGCTTATAAGCTATAAGCTATCAGCTATAAGCCTGTTTATTTTATCTTATAAAAATAGCTTATACGTAAGCACTTGTAATGATAAATGCTTAATGAAACTGTTTATCCAGACAAGCCTTTCGTGCTATTATTGCAGTCACAAATTTAATTTTTTTCAGGTTTCAATAATATGCATTTGTGTAGAAGTTTCTGATCTGAGATTAATTGTTTTTTTTTGTATGCTGATAGTTCAGTTGGTTCCATTTGTGTAGGCTAAGGCGATATCATGGCAGCCACTGGCCTGCCAGCTTTAGGTCGTGTGAAGCTCTCTGATTTAGTTCCTTCAGATGGGTTGCCGTCTGATTCCTATAAAATTTCGGTTTCAATTTTGTCCCAATCACTAGCTCAGTTTTCAGCTGTCATTATTCAGTTTCCTGCAACTGATGCGGCACTTCTAAGATCTGGTTTAGAATCTGCTCGTCTGTACTTCAATCAACGAGAAACATATCCACCTGCAGATATGATCCATAATAGTGAGTCTCTTGATTGGTGTAAAACCTCCGGTTACTATGCAGATCCTAATTTGTGGCAAGAAACATATGATTATAGACCAGGTTTAACTCCTTCTGAACCGAATAACTCAATTGAGTTACCTCCGGCTGGTTTGTCCGATATCTTTTCTTTGTTTGGAAAAGCAGCAAGGGATATTCTTGATGCAATTAGCTACCATTTGAACTTGCGAAGTTCCCCGTTTGTAGAAATATTGGATAATGTTCCCTTGAGAAATCAGGAAATCTCATCTTCAGTTTTGTCTGTTTGCTGCCATGCTAGGCCTTCATTTCAAGGGCCACAACAACATCATAATATAGCTGCTACTCAAGAGGATGGTCAATTGCTTATGTATCCTGATAATGATCACCAAGTCGATAAAAGCTTGATATCTCTTGTGAAGTCTGACAGGGCGGGTTTACATGTTAAAGATTATCAAGGTCGGTGGATTCTTGTGGATGGTGATCTGGGGCCTCAAGAAGCCATTGTTTATCCTGGGCTTGCTCTTTATCAAGCAACAGCGGGATATGTAAACCCTGCATTGCACAAAACTGATACTAATATGGAGGCTAATATGTATGGGCGGTGTTCTTTAGGGTTCAAACTTTTGCCTAAATCAATGACTAGTCTTGACTGCTCTGAAATGAGAGCCGCGGGTTATGGAGTCGACTCTCAGTTTCAGCTTCCTGTTCCTGTGGATGATTTTATGCAAAGATCCCATCCAACTGATCATCTTTTTAGTAGACCTGCTTTCCAATGCTTCAATTTCCAACCAACACATGACGGTATGTATATTATAATTAATAATGAATTATATTAAGAATCTGATTCATTATTGTAGGTCAAAGATTCTTCAGAAACTTTGAAATTGAATGATGCCCATGTTGGTTTCCAATTGCTATTGCCTTTCTAGAGTTTTGATGAAAATAAAATTTGGAAAAAATACCATTTCTAATGCATCAATCCCTCTAGTCATCAGTAGAAATATAATGAGAAAATTGAAACGCAAATGGATGCCAAACTTTTTTATGCTCCTAACATAAGCCATCCTAGCTACTGGTGAAAATGTATCATTGTAATCATGGCCATATGCTTTAGTATCCCTTTTGCAACTAGGCAAAAGTTAAGACGGTCAGTTTCTGGAGGAAATTCTCAGTGTGATTAATTATGTATTCTAAGATATAGAATATCTAATAAAAGGTAAGGAAATTAGGAACATATTACAAGTCAATTCCTTCATAGGTTATATTTTGTACAAAAACAAAAAATCCCCAATATACAGCCCCCAGATAGGAGATATGGGCAGCACTTATGTTAGAGATATGACCAGAGGTAGTAATCTTCAAAGCATTCATTCAATTTGAAACACTTCACCAATATATTGTTTTGCCTAAATAAGAATTAAAAAAAATTGCACTATGGTCACTTTCAGGCAGAATCAGATTTGTAGCTTATCATTTCCTGATCTTCCAAATATTGAAGTTTTTTTTTTACAACGATTCCAAATATTAAAGATAGATGCCTGTATTTGGTACTTCTTGAAATTTTTATTGTTTTCTGATATTTGGTAGCTTATCATTTCCTGATATTCCAAATATTAAAATTAGATGCCTGTATTTAGTAGTTCTTGAATTTTTTTATTGTTTCCTTAGTTTGACTGTATTGATGTTGAAGTAGTGTCAGTTGTACTTTGTGAGTAGTCCTTAGTGGAAAGTTTTTAACTTCAGGTCATTGGATCGATGAAATGCTGGTACAGGATCTATGAAGACTTTGGTACGAAGGAGGAAGCAAAATCCTAAAAGCAAACCTCTGCCACCATCCAAGAGATTAAGGCTTGAAGCGCAGAGAGTTTTGAAAGAAAGAGTCCAAGACATCGCAGATAAGAAAGGCATCAAGCTGCGTTTCTGTAGTATCAAGGAATGTGAAAATCATATTCACACCCTAGACAGCCCGTGTGCAAATATACGAATGGAGATAGGGTGGCCACCCGGAGTACCATTTGTACATCCCCATGATTTGCCTAATAAGGCAAAGCTGGGATTTCTTGAGGCATATGAACCTGGTTGGACAGAAGCGCATCAAAACATAGACAGGTTAGTAAACACTCGGATATCTTTAACTGTAACTATCCTTTTGCAAGTTTCATGACATTGGACATTCTAGTTTGTGTCTATATCTATCAACTCCAATAGTTGTGAATTGTGTGATGTATTCAGAGTTTAGGACATGCATATACTTTGTTTTCAGTGTAATGGAAAGGTTAAGGGAAGCTGCAGCTCAACATTAGTTACTAATTCACATTTTTGTAATTAATAGAATTCTCTTCACTGTCTAACGTGTTCGAAGCTGTGGAATTACACTTCTGGTAGCATTTTGAGAACTCTTTCTTGTACATCGAAAGGACCATGGATGCTAGGAAAATAACTATGATATGCATTGCCTAGATTTAAGGAGAACTCTAAGAATTGTGCATACTAATATTATTGTGATGCATTTACTTGTGTCTGTGTCAGGTCTGCTTGACTTCTGAGAAGTTCAGTCTATATATTGTTTATGATTAACTTAAAAATCAAATTTTATTTTCTTTCGAGGGATATTAACAGCTTATGTACATATTCTGGTGTGTGCAGGAACCAGTCCCCTTGATAGCCATACCGACAACATGTGATCAAGTTGTGAAGGTCTGATGAGGATAGGCCAATATTTCTCTGTTGGCCTCTGAACCTATTTGTGGCTTGGTTTTAGAGTTTATGTCTGTCTTTATATGTGCCATTGTGCAGCTTTTGAAGCAAATGAAAGAAGGAAAGACTCTTGCTGCATTGAACTCTGTAGGTGTGTTCAATTATAGAAGTCTTAGAACTTCTTAGGATTATGAGACGCTGATCCAATCAAGGTGAAGCTTATGCTCAGCCGGACTTGAATGCTCATGCTGATGGAGGTCTAACTGTCCAGATCCAGAATCTATAAAATGAAGAGAAAACATGTTACAGAATAATTGAGCTTCTCTTGGTCGGTCGTGATCACCCACAAATCATCTATTATCGCCTGGAGGAATGCAATGACTGTTCTGTGAATACCATAGCTTTATCATGTTTAAATGTGAATACCATAGCTTTATGTGATGAGATAGCATTCCAGCCTGCTTTGTTAGTTTAGTTTCTTATCATTATGAAAATGTCATTCGTTACAATGCTATGCAAAAATGTGGCTTGATATGTTTTCCTATGTTGTGTAATTATAGTTGTGAAAAATATGCTACCTTCATACCAGCCAGCTGCCAAAGGGTTGTAATCTTTTGTTGCTATGAAATTTGGTCAGAAATGATTTTCTCTGTCGAATAACTACTTACCAATTATTCTCATTAATCACTTATACAAGAAAAATTAGTGCTCTAGATGCTAAAAGGAATTTGTGGCGGTAAACTGAACAATAAGCAAATTTGTTTCTGGGTTTAGTTGACAGCCACTTCGAGAAATAAAGTAAAATCGTAATGATTATTTTTTAGAAACTTCCTAATT
>Ga0228711_1004418_pt1 | contig 21636 bp, 17 predicted proteins | sample MedpolnodulmetaG_2_FD_177996 | JGI IMG/M metagenome (GOLD analysis project Ga0228711, IMG submission 177996) | Root nodule microbial communities from Medicago polymorpha collected in Santa Monica, California, United States - brown nodules | ecosystem: Host-associated > Plants > Roots > Nodule...
AACATATATACATACCTTCATGCAATAATTCATTAACAAAGTTATTCATATAATAGACCATCAATGTGTACATTCATATATCAATTCATAAATCATGTTATTCTTGACAAACAAACCATCTGAGTAACTGATAATATCACCTAAAGTTTTCAGGTATGCACTAAAGGCTAATTCAAAACAGAAATGTATGAATGCAACACAAGAACGTGAAAAAGGTACAGCACTACTAGGTTACTCGCCGTGGCGGGTGAGCAAACATTGCTCTCTGTTACACAATTACTCGCCGTGGCGAATGGGTGGCGAGCAAACACTGCTCTCTGCCACGTATAGCTCGCCGTGGCGAGCAGACTACTCTCGGTGGCGAACGTAACAGGTTTTCTGTCGGGAAGTGCGATTTTTAACCCCAAAAACCCAATTTTCATCAACCCCAATTGCAAAATTGATAGGAAACTCTATGAACATCATTTATCTATGAATTCTACGGACTTTCTACTCTCTTAACATCCAATTCTACAAGTTCTACCATCAAATCCGATCCTTAACCCTAATTCTCAAATTCACATGAACAACAACAAAAACTACATGTTAAACTCAGTTTCAGAATTATACCACTTTAAGATTAGAGAATATTAGTCCCACCCTTACCTTAGATTGGTGATTGCAAGACTCTACAGGCTCTCTCTTCTCTTGGTTCTCCTCTTCTCTTGGTTCTCCTCTTTTTCTCCAAAAGCTTGTAAACTTAATTTGTGTCTGGCTCTTAGCTTTTCCTTATATACTCAACAGATTTTCTAATTAACTCCACCTATTTCTAATTATTTCCAAACCAGCCCCTCCAAGTCTATTTATTCCAATTTTCCAACATATTATACTAAATAATAATATAAAGCCACTTAATAAAATATTAAAACATCACAACATGTCATAAATCAACATAAATCATATAAGTCATATAAAAGACTCTAAACTCAACTAAAATAATTAAATAAGAAAACAGGGCGTTACAGTGACGAATGAGAAAGACATTATCTAGAAATGCAATCTGATCCACCTAAAACCACACCTAATAAGAAAAAAGTAGTTAGATGTAAAATTAGGATTAATCTGCTCTTTTCTTTTAACTTTCCTTCTCTAAGTTTTGAGTTCCTCTTTATACAATACATCTAGTTGGTCGTAACATATAAGTACAATGAGTCATTTCCAAGATGTGATTCATGTTTTGTAAGAATCCTGGATTTTCTATGAAATTATGGTTTAAGAAGAAAGCCATTTTGGATGACTGTGGTACAAAAAAGTACGAGGAATTGTTTTCTGGTTCTCCCTATAGGTAGTGGTTTAAGAGGTTTGGAGACAAAACGAGTGGGTTGTATGTGATATTGTAGTTGAAACATTTAAAATGAGTGGGTTGGAGAGAAAATGAGTGGGTTGTATGTGATCTTGGGGAAGTACTTATTTTTTTTTTTTAAAATATTCATAAAAGATATTTTTATTAATAGACTAGTTCATCACGACCCTATACGTCTTGACAGGCTTGACGTTTGGTAGACTGTGGACTGGTGTGTATGACCATACCACGTGGGCTTTGTTATACATTGCCTATTCAACATGTCCATCTCAGCTCCACCCTTCATACTTATGAGCTAAACTTGACCGCTCATGTCATGCTTAACCTAGTTCAATAATTCAACATATTTAGTTCAGCTCCACCCTTCAGCCTGTCTAGATCAACTTGACCTTCAACATGCCTAGATAAACACCACCCTTCAACATGCCTAACTCAGCTCGACATTCAGCATGCCTAACTCAACTACACCCTCTAGCATGTCTAGTTTAGCTCCACGCTTCAGCGTATCTAACTCAACTTGACCTTCAACATGTCTAGCTCAACTCAACCTTCACCATGCCTAACTTAGCTCCACCCTTCACCATGCCTAGCTGAGCTCGATCTTCAACATGCCTGCCTCAGCTCCACCCTTCAGCCCAACTTAGCTCGACCTTCAGCATGCCTAGCTCAACTATACCTTTCAACATGCCTAGCTTAGATCGTACTTCAGCATACCTGGCTCAGCTCCACCCTCTAGCATGCCTAGCTCAGCTCGACCTCAACCTGCCTAGCTTATCTCCACCCTTCAACATGCTTAGCTCATTTCCACCCTTCATCAAGGTTAGCCAAGCTTAATCATTTACGTCATGGTTGGCAAAACTCTACTACTTAAGTTATGGTTTGCCCAACTTTACCATCCAGGTCAACTAGAACTTCACCTTTTCCTCACGTTACTGTCCAAGTAAAAGTTTTGGTCCTCATAAGAAGTGTTTCATGGCATGTCACGTGCTCCAGCTCCACATGTCCAATACAAATGAGCTTCATAGAGAAGGAATAGCGAACTCCACTAATGGACCTAGGCATTCAAAGAGAGACTCATTAGGTCAAGAAAGTGACGAATATAAAAGATGACATTTAGAGGGTAAAAAGAGATCCATCCATCCTAACCTAAACGTTGTATTTTCACCTTAGTCATTTTAGAGTATTCTTAGAAATCCTTGTTGGTAGCTTCACTAAATAGCTCATCTATTATAATTCATGTTTACGAACATAAACAATTAACAAAAATTATTTTATTTTATTCAAAATTTGAACTAAATATATCAACTTTTATTAATTTAAATATTTATTTTAAATAGAACTTAGGAAGTATACTACTATGAATGCTTTAGTGACAATAATATCGTACCACAATAGATATTTTCATAACATGCCTTAAAAAGAAAAAAATAAGGGCAGGATATTTTGATAGCATTGATTGTTTTGAACCAAGTCTCTTTGATCGATGTCACATGTACTACACAAGCAATATTTCTCTCTCTGTTTCTACTCAACTCTCGTTTCTCGTCAGTTTGCCTTTCTCTTTCAAAATAATTCATTATAGCCAAGGACCAATCACAAAATCTACAATAGCTATTACCAACCACCTGGCTTATTACACAGTTACAATTCTAAAATATCCAACTCACACGAAACACACACACTTACACTCTGAACCTTTAACATTTTTTTCAAATAAACCCAACCATATGCTTCTGTATATATATAACAACATACTCTTCACTCTCGTAACACCAACTCTCCAACTCTCTATCTTCATTTCCCACTTTCTCTCTCAAAACCCTTTTCCCTACTTTCTCTAACATATACATATGTTTACTAATAACAATGGGGAGGGGCGATTAGCGGCAAGTTGCCCGAAGAAACCAGCAGGCAGGAAGAAGTTTAAGGAGACTCGCCACCCGGTGTATAGAGGTGTGAGGAAGAGGAACTTAGACAAATGGGTGTGTGAAATGAGGGAACCGAATAAGAAGACTAGGATTTGGCTAGGGACTTTTCCCACGGCTGAGATGGCTGCACGAGCACACGACGTTGCAGCCATGGCATTAAGGGGCCGCTACGCCTGTCTTAACTTTGCAGACTCGGCGTGGAGGCTTCCTATTCCTGCCTCCGCTGAGGCAAAAGACATTCAAAGGGCGGCTGCAGAAGCTGCCGAGGCTTTCAGACCAGACAAGACTTTAATGACTACTGACATTGACACGGTTGTGGCTGTTGTCGTTGCGGTGGAAGAAGAGGAAGAAGTGTTGAATATGTTTTGTGTTGAAGTGGAAGAAGAGGAAGTGTTGAATATGCCAGAGTTGTGGAGGAATATGGCACTAATGTCCCCTACACATAGTTTGGAGCATGAGTATGAAGATTTTGATGTACAATTTCAAGATGAAGAGGTATCACTATGGAACTTCTAAAGTTGAAGAATTTGGTTTGGTATTTTTTTTTGGATTGTAGAATGGAAAATGTCTATACTACAATTTTTGTTAGTGGTATGGATTTTATGTAGAGAAATATTTTGTTTACACAGTTTAGGACACAAGTACCGTATATTTATACGGATTTTGAGTTTTAAATTGTTTTTTCTCTATCTTCAAATGTTTGTTCTCTCTGTGACACCGAAGAAGTCCACACTCGTTGATATACGGTGTTGAGATGTGGTGTCAGAAATTGTGTGTTTAAATTACACAACTGCAATATATCTATATACAACAAGTTGGAATTTCAAAAGGATTTTCAATTTGTAGCTTATATGTGAATATAATCACTAATCAGGCATAAAGTGCATCTTACTTCTTTTATTTATATATAAAAGAATAATAAAACTTTGGAATGTCAAAATATCTCTATGTATTAAATATTAATATTGACCTTTGGTATTCATCAACAAAAAAAGAAGGCATTTTCAACTGTTGGCATTTGGCGTAATTAGCTAATTGCAATATGTTGAGGGATATAATTAAAATCAGTGTCTCACATCTTATTCTTCTCTTCTCTTTTGCAGGTATTAAAAAAAAATCAGTTACAATGACTTGGATTGTGACCGCAATTGTAGATATTTAGTTTTCTCAACTATTTCCGCTTTTTGGAATTGGACTCTAACTTATTTTTGTTGACAAATTCATTTTCATATCTTGAATAATTGATGGAACCTTATCTTCATAAATTGCAGACATTAGTGTTCTCTATACTCTTTCTCTTTGTCTCCATAATCAAAGCTTCGGTCTTTCAAGAGCTCCATCATGTGTGAGATAATTAAAAGCCACTCTCCACTGAGGAAAATAAGTTGGCATGATTCACATTTCAGATTTCCTAATATTTCTGTGATAGAATATGAGAGAGAATATTCGTCTTGCTATCTGGTTGAATAATCATGTCTGTGTGTATAAGTCTGTCTTAACGGCCACCTATCTTGACTACCAAGCTATTGCTCAATATAGAAGATATTTGCTAAATATAAAATATATTGTTATACTATAATTTATTTTAATTACACCCTCGTAGTCAAAACTGAAGGTTGTCGGATGTTCAGACTAATTCGGAAATCATCAAAAAGGTGTTGCGGGATGTCCTTAGTAAAGATGTTAGCTATTTGATATCGTGAAGGGACATGTAACATATGAACTTAGCCACGAATAACTTTCTCACACACAAAGTGAATATCCATTTCAATGTGCTTGGTGTGTTGATGTTGAACGGGATTGTCAGAGAGATACATGATAAACTATTATGGCTTTCGGAATAGGGCAATGTAGTTCCAACATAAGATGACTCATACACTACATTAGCGACTCTACGATATTCCACTTCAGCATTAGAACGAGACAATGTAGGTTGTGTTTTGGCAGACTAGGAGATGAGGTTGTCCCCAAGATATACACAATACCCATATGTTGACCTACTAATGTCTGGACATCCAACCCAGTCTGCCTCAGTATAGGTGATGAGCTTATCAATGGACGAAGGATAAAGATGTTGTGTTTTTGGACATATGCTGTGTTTTTGGATCATGCATAAACATGCACACTTGTTGCACAAACTAAGTAATATCAGGTCTTGTAAAATTCAAGTACTGCAGTGCTTCAATAAGATATGAATTTCCAAAAGAGCCACATAGTTTTGCTTGTGTGTCCACCAATGTAGCATAAGGTTTGCAAGACGACAAGCCTGCACACTTAAAAATTTCCTAGGCATATTTCTTTTGTGATAGAAAAGACCTCTTGTGTCTCTGGTAACAGAAATACCAAGAAAATAACTAAGAGGACCTAAATCCTTCATAACAAAATCGGAGCCGAGTTTAGCCATGATGGATTGTCGAAGAGAATCAAAGGAGGTAGCCAGAATAATGTCATCCACATATAAAAAGATATAAGTTATACCATGACAGTAGATGAATAAGGAACGATCAGAGATCCTATGACAGAAAACTAAGGCATAAATATAATCAGGATGTCAAGGATTGCTGAAACCTGGTGGTTGATGCATGTCGACAATTTCATTAAGATTACCATGCAAAAATGCGCTCTTGACATCTAATTGACGAAGACACCACGATTTTGATAAAGTGACATTGAGTACCATCCTAACATTGGATGGTTTGACGACGAGTCTGAACCTCTCACCACAATCGATACCATTTTGTTGACATGCACCATCACCTGTAAGCCTAGCTTTGTACCTTACAAAGGACTCAACAGATTTCATTTTATGCCTGGAAATCTATAAACTTCGAATAATATTAGCATTAGACAGACGAGGCACTAAGTCTCACATTCTCAAAATTGGTCAAAAGATCACTATTGCAAAGGGGCTAAATCTTAGGGGGGCAAAATTTTCATTTTTTTTATTAGGGGGCCAAAATCGCAACATTGGCAAACTTAGGGGGCCAAAACTGTAGTTTAGCCTTGATTTTTCTTTCAAATTGTGTTTTAATATGAGCACAAAACTGAATAAACATGGAGTGCACTAGAGATTTATAAAAAAAAATTATGAAATCATCAAGGAATAAATCATAATCACAATGTCCACCTGAACTAAGAATAGATGACGTCCAAATATCACTGGGGACAACATCAACATGCATCATAGTATAGGGAAAAGATTCATAAAATGGTAATTTTATTTGTTCCCAAAGAGGACAGAAATGACAAAAGAAATGCTTTTACAAAAAATGAAATTGTTTCTTTAAAGAGAATTAAAAACTTGAGTGTCAGAATGTCCTAAGCGGTTATGCCGTAATTCTTTGGACAAAGCGACAAAGGTGGATGAAGATGTGTTGATGGTCTTGTGGTAATTTGATAGAGTTCACTTGAGCTAATGAATCTCATTAATATGATCCCTATCTAAAAACCCATCACAGAAAAACAAAACAGATCAAATTTAACATAAATATCATTATCAATTGTAAATTTTTTGATATAGACAAGATTTTTGATTAACTGAGGTGGATGTAAGACATTGTTTAGGGGTAGGGGATGATGAGAATTAGGTACTAATGCATTTCCAAGGCCAATGATTAGAATATTGTGACCACTACCGACAATAATATTATTGCTCATATTGAAATAAGAAGTAAGATTACCTCCATTTGCAGTCATGTGAGAAGTGTCTCCAATGTCTGTGTACCACTGATCATCAGATGGAGTGTAAGATAAAGTATGCATCACAACTTGAATGTCGGTTGATGCATATTATGGCTGAACTCTACTTGCTATGGTGATTGTTATATAACGTATTGTGGCTTAGACCTAAGAATCCATGTCTGGCGATGAGAAGTAGACTGATGGTGCCAATTTGTTGTTGTTGGGTACGGATACGGTGGTGTGGCCTATGGTTGCCACGAGGCAACACATGGTGAGAGGACCCACTTTCATTGCTGTAACCAGAACAGAGGATATTGATGATGTTACGATCGATTGTTGTGACCTCCGCCTCGTCCCTTACCACGGGCACCACGGTTGTTCCCTTGACGCAATTGAAGGGTGCACTGTTACGTCACCGCAGTTGTTGCTGCCATGTGTGTTGTTATGATGTTGAGGAGGAGAATAACTGCCAATATAATTGTCATCTTCAGATGTGAGAAACACATTATTGTCCATAATGGTTGCTTCCTTTTCCCCCCTATTGTTTCCACCAAAACAATCATGGACCAAACTTTGCAGAAAGGCGGGAGAGTATCTCCATGTAGAACTTGTGATCTGACGGTGGCATAACCATTAGTCAATCAAAAAATAAGTTGGATAACCAATCACTCGTTTGATAAAGGAGCCCCAACGTTGGATAGTTGATCAGAGTGTGATTTAAGATGTTGAAAACGTACTTAAGTTGTTGTGAAAGTGACTCAAAATTGAAGAAATTAGAGTTTTGATGCTGTCTAATTCGGTGGCCGAATTAGATAGCTCGGTGGCCGGTTTTGCTATGTTTTTTTTTGGCCTTTTGGTTCGACATTTTTCGGTGGCCGAATGGTGCCATTCGGTGGCCGATTTTGACAGCAGAAAATAAAACAAAAACGTATTTTCGGGCCAAGATTTGTCCCAGTTTTTTGAGGATACTTTTACTATAAATATATACTTTGTATTAGAGTAAACATTGAGATAAAGGGGGCTGAAAACAAGGGTTTAGAAACAAAAAAGAAACTAGGGTTTGTATAGAGTTTTGATGTGAAATCCGCAAGCGTACGGTTCTGTCAAAGTAGTAAAATATCATTCCACAGGGAGTTTGTTGTAATTACCGATTTTCTTTCTAATTATGATTAGCTGAAAAGATCAAAGTTTAGAGGTTTAACAAAGTGTTGGAATAAAATTCAGAGTTTAAAAGCGGCTCGGGATTATTGGTTCGTCGTATGACAAATCACTCTCCATCCAAACCTATATCTTCCTCTTATGCTAGATTTATTTTCTAAAGATAGGTTTCTCTAAGTTATTTCATATCTCCTTTCGGTCTCCATGCATGTATTTCAATAACAACCACGCCTATTCTCATGTTTGATTGTTATTGAAATCCATTAAGAACGAAACCCTAAAAATCTCAATACTTGACAAAACTATTAATTTGGGGTGTTCCGATCAAGTTTTGTGTTGTCTTGTTTAATCACATTTGTTCCAATATCAAACTTCATCTTTCGATCCATCGTTCGATATTTGAGATGATAAAATAATAGTTATTGGACTTCACCTTTCGGTCCATCGTTCAATACTTTTTATTGAGTTTAAAAGCTATGTGATTAGATTAGAAAATAGATCAACCTAAGAATAGGTTCTAGGTTTGGTTTGATAGGATTTAAGCCATTAGACTCATCCAACAATCCCAAGACCTAGAGATCTACTCACTCATGGTCATGGTAGATGAAGAAATTAAATTGACGGAATAGAAAGACATGGAAGTAGATTGCTGAATCTAAAAGTGCGGAATTGTAAAGAACAATGAATCAAAGATTAAGAAAATAAAGCTTTGATCAATTTGATTCAATGGAAAACAACTGTCACAAATATTCCAAGATTCAAGGATGATTTACAAGTCTGATTGTTCTCTCTATATATAGCAAAAGCCAGCCTCTAGAAAAATAAATAGTTCCACATTATAAGGCACTAAAATCGGTCATAAAAACAACCCAAATCGGAACATAAATTTGCACTAAATCAGAACATAAATATGCACCAAATCAGCACATACCCACGCCCACGGTCGTGATTGTAAGGCACAAGGTCGTGCTTAGTTCAAAGCACATCAGCAACATTTTGGAGGTTGGGATCGCGCACGGTCGTGCGTCTCAAACACACGGTCCGTCTGTAGCTCTCGACATTACTTGGCACGACTTCTTTAAGAGAGGCGCACAGTCAGTGCAGTGGTAGGCAGAACCGTGCGCGATAGATTGGCAGAATTTCCCTCTTTTTAGCTTTCTTCTCAAACCAGCTTTAATCATGCATCTTAATCCATTCTTTTGCTCAAAGACTTGATCATCCATCGTTTGTGATCCTGAAAATAAAATGAACAAATTTGTAGTAAAATAGTTCTAAAAAGAAACTTAAACAAATAGAATTCGATTAAAATAAACACTTAAAAACCATCTAAATTACGACTTATCAAGTTTGCTCTTGGCAACAAACACTAGGGTTGGGGTTGATTCACCTTGGGAAACACTATTAGGATTGACTCTCTTGGTCACGAGAAGAGATTGGGACTTTGGGTATAATTAGGCGGGAGACTTATTATTGTAACCCATTGATATCTCTTTTGTAAAGTTACTCATCATTATAATGGAACGGATGGCTGCTCTCTCCCCCAGATTATGTCAGTTTTTGACCGAACTGGGTAAACAAATTTCGTGTGTTCTCTCTTTCTTTTCTCTCGTTGTTTTCTACTTTTGCTTGTGTTTATAACTTCCATACACTTTATTTGGTTGCTTGATTATTACTTGCTCCACACATCAAGTATTTTAATGGTGTGATTTTTATCGAATTCACAACATAAGCATTTGGGAGTTGATCCATATGCACTCTTGAAAATTCTTGTTTAAGATAGAGTGCCCTTATAAGTTCTTGTTGTAAAAATAGATTTCAAACAGGCGGTAAATGTAACAGGGCTAAGGTTAGAAACCAAAACTCTCTAACACCACATGAGAGAATATGAGAGAAAATATTTAATAGAATATTTGTCTTGCTTTCTCATTGAATGATCATGTGTTTATATATACAAGCTTAAGCCTGCCTGGACTACCAAGTTATTGCTACATATAGAACATGACCTCATCGCCATTTCATTTGTTTGTTTTTTTTCATCAAACCAAACTTATGCCATTTGCACCCTCCAATTTAGACATCCTAAGTAACAATTAATATTGTTAGTAAAAATTTCACAATCATTATAAAGAAAAACTTATATAAATATAATTAATTGACGGCAGAATAGTATATATGCTAAATCCATCAACAATTTTACATCTAATATACACTGCAACTTTTTCTTCATATTTTATATATAATAAACAAAAATAGTACATTCTTTGGAATACTTTTTATAATTATAAATTCAATAACTATAAAAGGAAGGAAGAGCCAAAAATAGTACACTTTATATAGTAATGGTTAGCTAGATATTTTAACCACATGCCTTAAAAAAATGATATTTAGATAACGTGGTTCGTTTTTAGCCAAGTGTTCCTCTTTTGTTGTCACCCTCAATACACACAAGCACACTTTCCCTTTGTCCCTACTCTCTTTCCTCAACGGTTTCCCTTTCTCTTTAAAATAATTGACAACTAATTACAAAGCCACCAACTCGGCAAATAGCTCACTCACACATAACGCTCACACACTTACAAACACTCTGCCTGTTACCTTATTCTTTCCTTCAAACCAAAGTATGCTTCCCTATATATATAACCCAACATACTCTTCATTCTCTTAAAACAAACTCTCTCTCCAATTCCCACTTTTCCTCTTGAAACAAATTTCCACTCTCTCCAACACACATACATATGTTTACTACTAACAACTCTTCCTATTCACACTCCATTTCCTCAGAGGCATCTTCTTCCTACCATAACAAATTACCGGATTCGGAGATACGATTAGCGGCTAGTAACCCGAAGAAGAGAGCAGGAAGGAAGATATTCAAGGAAACTCGCCACTCGGTGTATAGAGGTGTTAGGAAGAGGAACTTAGACAAATGGGTGTGTGAAATGAGGGAGCCCAACACGAAGACTAGAATTTGGCTAGGAACTTTTCCAACAGCCGATATGGCAGCCCGAGCCCATGATGTTGCTGCGATGGCATTGAGGGGCCGCTACGCCTGTCTCAATTTTGCAGACTCGGTGTGGCGGCTTCCTCTTCCAGCAACTTCCTCGATAAAAGATATTCAAAAGGCAGCTACAAAAGCCGCCGAAGCTTTTAGACCAGACAAGACTTTAATGATTAATGATATTGACACCGTAGTAGCTGTCGTCGCCACAAAGGAGTTGAATATGTTTTGTGTGGAAGTCGAAGAAGAGCAGGAAATGTTGAATATGCCAGAGTTGTGGAGGAATATGGCCCTAATGTCCCCTACACATAGCTTTGGGTATCATGATCAGTATGACGATATTCATGTACAAGACTTTCAAGATGATGAGGTATCACTATGGAACTTCTAAACTTTATGTGTTTGGTTTAATTTTATTTTTGGATTGTAGAATAGGAAATGTCTATACTACAACCTTTTTAATTGGTAGCATAAATTCTGCATATACATAGGTTGAAATTGAAATTCATTTTTATAGCTTTTATGTGAATTACTACATCACTAATCACTAATCAACCTTTTTATTTTTGCATCTCATCCCTTTTATTATATATATGAAAGAAGAATATAATTTTGGAATTTCAGCTTTTGATATAGAAAATATAATCTATTGCCATCCTTGCTTAGTTTGCATTAAGTTGAAGGAGGTAATATAATGTCTCTTGTCTTATTCTTCTCTTCTCTTTTGTAGGACTTTAAAATAAGGTCTATTACCATGAGTTGGGTTCTTACTGCAATTGGAGTTCATTCGCCGCATTTCACCGTAGTATCAAGGATTGTGATCGTTGCCGTGACTGCGAACCATGCTTTTCTATTTCTAGTTTCTTTGTTTCCTTCCTGGCTAGGGAAGGTACAAAAGAAGAATGAACGAAACTTGAGTAGTTATTCTGAATTTACCACTGAAGGATAAGTCAGTGATTAATATCCTCATTAATTTCTTCAGTGTTTGATTTAGAAGGGTATGTTTCTAGCTAGCAGCTCTTAATCTAATGACGACTATAGCATGCCAAATATTAGTTTTACATTAAAAAATGACTAAACTATGGACCCATAAAAGAAGACTAAATCAAATATTTCAGATTACCACAAGCACATGGCGTTAAAGTAGTCATGCCATATCTTCAACTTGGCATAAAAGTCTTTCCATCTTTAGACAATTCACAATAGAGTGTATTACATCCATTTTTTAACATAAAAGCAAAAATAATTCTTAATTTTATAGTCTAAAGTGAAAAACAAATGTCAACTAATTTCACTCTATTTAATACTATTATTATTACAGCAAAAATATACTTGTTGCTTTGGTAAAAAAAATAAAAAATATACTTGTTGCTACATGCGACAGCTAGTTTGGTTATGGTTCACTTCAATGAAACTTCGCCACCTAGTTTCTAAGTATTTGATCAGAAATTTTGATGTCCATAAATTTTGACCAGAAATTTTCTGAGTAAACCAAGCAGGACCTTTTCTTTGACTAGCCAAAGGGGACAAATCACTCAAAATATTGCTTAAAAGCAAAGATAAATCAGAAGGTCTGATATGTTTGGTTATAACTATAAAGGTTTTCATGAGCAACATTGACTTCTTGAAAATTTGGTGCACAAATAAAATTTAACCACAACTGTAAAAGCAAAAGAAGGAACCCGACATTCGTAATCCAATCTAAGTTCTTTGAAAGAACATCATATAAATCATTGAGACACTGATAGAGTTAAGCAAAAGAAGTTAACTATGACTGACTGATACTCCTTGATGAAGAAGTTGGCTAGTGGGATTAAAACTTTCCCAATAATAATATACTTAATACAAACACTACAACATAATTGAGATCCAGTAACAATTTTATTCGTTACTAAATCAAGAAAATTGTTACTAATTAAATTTAGTAACATTCGAACAATTGTTAGGTAAAGTCCGTGTTACTTATTTGTATTTTTGTAACACTTTTTGTATCACCAGTAACATAAAAAAAAAGACCAACACGATACAAAAGTCCACTTCATCTTAACTATTTTTTCAACCTGAAAAGCCAGACTGAAAGAAAGAACAAGACATTAGAACAATGATATTACCTTTGGTAGAGATGACGGACGGAGATGCAAAATCGGTGAGACAAACATCGGCGAACAGTAATCGTGAGCAAACCGAAACGATGACTAAGACGCCATCAGAAGAAGAAGGTGGTGGACGAATGAAAAATCGAATATGTGGCTGACTACGCATCGGAGAAGCTCAGTGACAAATAGCACAGATCGAAGATGATTTGAAGGTGAGAAAAACACAAGAAAGGGAGGTTGAATTGTGTTAGCTTTTTCTTCTTTTAAAACTAAGTCCAGTGTCCAGAATCTGATAGAGTTCAAAATCTTGAACAAAGTTCAGAGTCTTATGCAACGGATAAAGTAAAGAGATGGAGAGAGGAGAAAGACACAAAACAATTATACAGGTTCCTTCCACAATCCAAAAGTGGTCCTGTCCCCCTTGCACTTTCAAGGAGAGTTCACTAAAATCAATATCTGATTAAAATTTACTCAAGCACAAAAGCAAGAGACTTCAAACTACTCAAGCACAAAAGCAAGAGGTTTCCTATGCTCAAGCACAAACGCAAGAGTCTTCCTATGCTCAATCTCAAAAGCAAGAGTCTTCTAAACAAACACAATTACACAGAAAATGTTTGAGGTTTGAACACTTGATATACAATCAGTGGTGTTCACAATAAAAATCAGATACAGACTCTTAAGACTCTAGAATTTCTAAGATATGAAAGTTGTTAAGAAATTCTAAGTGAACTTTGATGTGAAACAACTTCAGCAGAGTTTTGGCACTTGCAAAATTGTTGTGAGTCTCTTACAATCTTCAAGTCGTCACTCCTTTATATAGAGGTGTGAAAGCGATGTTGTTGATTGTCAGCACATCAAAAAGAGTCATTGTTGAAGCTTGATAATCACCAATGATCTGTTTCTTGATTTGGTTATTGTCCTAAGAGGGAACAATTTAAAATTCATTCCTTGTATAGAGAATAAACAGCGTAGTCACAACTATTATCTTGTACTACTGTAGACATGAGGAGTGGAGTAGTGGAGGTAGTGTTGCTACAATTGTACTATGTCCTTTTCCTGCGCTCTTTAGTGGATAAGCATCCAATGCCTTCTAATTCCTCTAAAATAGTCGTTGCTCCAAACTTCCATTCCTTCTGCAATGATATGCATTCCGAATAACAACATTTAACTCACTTAAGCTTTTAGTCTTCAGACTCTGATGAACTCTAGCTTCTGATAGTTCTTCAAATGCTCTATGACGTCAGCTTATGGTAGGCAGCTTCTGATAGTTCTTCAAACGCTCTATGTCTTCAGACGTTGTCTTCAGATTCTTGCAACACAAGCTTCCTTTTTGTAAATTATGTTGCTCTCAATTGTTCTTCCAGAACCAATACTTGAATTAAAGTATTATAACTTTTTGTCTATGGTCCTGCACACTTGAACAATTATTAGCATATTCAACTGGATTTTTTAATACATTGTTATCATCAAAACTTAAAGGTGGTAATGTTAAACACATTTTGTTCCACCAATCTGCCCCTTTTTGATGATGACAGACACTAGTATTAAAGGTCAATTGTTGTTAATCTAATGAACAAGTTGACTTTAGGGTCTGAGGTTTGTAAGCTCCCCTTAAGTCTAATAGCTCCTAAGGTGAGTTTTGTAAGCTCCCCTTGATTTCTATTCATGTTAATTAAATTCATTTTAAACTTAAAAACGCGACTCAAAATAATCTCATAAGAAATTAAAGACTAAGAGATGAAAAGCAGGTTCTCCTAATTTAATTTTAAGTTAAATTAGTGGGGCTCAAAGCTTAAATGTATACTATATCTACTCCCCCTTTTATCATCAACAAAAAGTAAAATAAATACCAAAAAGAGAAGTAAGAAAAACATGAGATAATTCTAAGTACAATACAAAGCATGGTTAATCATATATATCAATGAATAAAAACGAAAAATATTAAAGTATCAGAGAAAGTTAACAACATATTAGAACAAATAAGATGAGGAACAAGTATAAGAAGCATAGGAAATAAAAAAATGTGTGCAATCTAAGGTTGAGCTTGTTTCTTCATCATTTCATTCATCATTGCTTTCATTTCTTCTGATTGCTTCTTCAAAGAATCCTTTAAAGCATCTGATCTTCTAGCTTGTGTTTCTTTTCTTGCTTTGTGTTCTTCTTTCATTTCAATCATTTGTCTCTTCAACTTTTCAGACAACATCTTCTAATCAAACAATTATTGCTCTAGCTTCTGAATCTTCTTAGTTTGCTCAGGATCTTCCTTTAGCTTCTCAAGAATTGGAATATCAGCTTTGACTTTCAATTAAGTTAACCAGGAAATGTTCAGATCCTCTTTGATTGCAAAAGTTATAAGAGAAGAGGCATCCAGGAAGAATGGATAATTTGATAAATAAAGCTTATGTCTTCTGATTTCCACTTCTTCCATGGTTTTGATCAGCTCCTGAAACCAGTTGTTGAGAGACTGATTTTGAGCATCCACAGAGAGTCTTTGCACTGGATCATTTCTTGCTTTAACCAGCTTCTTCAGATCCTCAAAGATGTTCTCACATATCTCTTGCAATACAATATAATATAGTAAAAGGATAGGAGGGGGTGAGACATTGAAGGTTAGAGGCCAAGAAGTTGTAGGTTAGTCTAGGATAGGTAGATTTGTAGATGTTGATGGTAGGTCAAGGTTAGGTTAAGATGAAGTGCTAGGATTACTGTCAACATTAACATCAGGCATTTCATCATTAGAGTCAATTGTACCACCTATGGTCTAATCTAGCTGATGAGATGTTCCTGATTCAACAGATGCATGACTAGCAGAGGCTATTGTAGGTGCAGTTTCAATAACAGGTTCAAGACTAGAATCAATTGCAGCTTCTAAAGAGTTCTCAGGCTTTGCTGCATTGATTGGTTCAACTACAGGAGCTATGTGTTCAGATACTGAGATGCAAGTATCATACACTAACTGGTCAGTGGATGATGATTCAAGGAAAGATTGTAAAGGAGAATCTGGCTTGAATTCAGGATGCATGGCCATTGTAGCACAAGTTTAAGAGTCTAAAGGTTGAGTGGTTTCTGGTTGTTGTTGATTTTCTGAATAAGCAAAGTTCAGAGTTGTTTCAGAGGCTGTTTCTGGGCTAGGTTCATAACCAGGTAACTTACTATTGTAGTGATTAGATAACCCATCAAGAACTGATGAATCACTGATCTGGGTAGTTGGTTGAGGTTGAGATGATGTTGATGTTAAGTTATCAGAAGTTGTCTTTACTGAATCACCTTCAAACTTCTCATCAGGAAGCATAGTTTGAAGTGGCTTAACCCAAGGAGGTTGAAGCCAGTGATTAGCAAGCAGGTTATGACAAATGTCAATCCTTTGCTGAAGCAAAGTACCAATCCTTTCATCAACGTACGGTGGCTCAGATTCATCAACATTATCAGGCTCTTTAGTAGGTTTGGTTGATGATGATGGGGGTAAGGCATTATCTAGATTTTGATAAACTCTACTAATAGGTATATCATCGGGGTTAGAATGAGAGGGTGAGGATGGGTCTAGATCTATTATATCAACTGAGATAATATGATAATCCTTTAATTGATGTTTCATTAATCTCATAATCATCTAACTGATGTTTCTTCCAGAGCAGTTATGTGCAACAACTTGTAGCTGAGATGTATTCTGCTTCTACTGTTGACAAAGCAATAGTTGCTTGTCTTTTTCTAGCCCAATTTGTTGTGTGGTTAGGGCTTGGTAACTCCGGTTTGTGTCCCTTATCAAAGGATTAAACACAGTACCAATTTGTTGTGTTAACAAATTAAGCATTTCGTGATTACTCTCATTCATTTGTTGTCTTAACAAATTCATCGAATCTGTTGTCAGCGGTGGTAGAGTATTTCGACCAAAAATGCTAGAACTTGAGGGACTATGTTTGTTGTGCATTGTGAACGGATTTGCTTCGTCTGCAAATGCGAATGCACTATTATGTACATTAGCCATCATCGAAGTTTGCATACCATACGGTTGTTCCCTAAGAATGTTCTACATATTTGTATTTCGATCATCAAGTCTAGGCCTGACTAAAGGAGAACTTGGAATGCTGGTAGTTGAAGGAACACCAACAATAAATGGGGGTATAACAATTCCCATTTCTGGTCGTGTCATTGGAGAGGACGTAGAAACGGTTGCTCCCATTTCCGTCGAAACTGGCATAGCCATGGGTGCCCCCACAGGGGTCGACACGTTTAAAACTCCTAAAGGAGAAGTCGCTTGTAAGGATTGTGCTTGTGAAGATGAGTGTGAAGAGGATGAACTGGCACGAGCCATAGATTTACCAATTCTCAATTGCATACACAAACAACTTTGTGTTTTTAGCAATAAAGTTACTCGAAAATAGTAACGAAATCCTAAAAACGGATCTCTCAAGGAGATGGATTTTTGAAAAAGTTTTTGAAAAATAGTTTTTTTATGAAAAAGTTTTTAAAAATCAATTGCACAAACAGGGTCCCATTGGGTGTGCCAATTTGTTTACCTGTGTTTTCGGCAAACTACGGGCTAGTTTTGATTATTACAAGCGAGACCGAACTAGAGATCTCAGGACATATTGTGCAAAGATTTTGATCAAAAAAAGGTTTGGAAAAAAAGGGTCACGAGATGCACTCAGGTTGCTTAGAGAGAAGGACGAGTCTTGAAGTAAAAGGGCAATGTCTCTCGACAGGTTTGAGATTGTAAGCAAAAGCAATATAAAATTAAAGGAAAAGGTAAAAGTTTAAACGCATAAACTTAAAGTAAAGGTAAAAGGCATTGCATATAAATAAAGTGGTCTACAAATTAGTTTACATAAATTCTGTATAACACATTTCCCTAGACGCCGGTAGTTTGAGTATTGTAGAATTCTATAAATGATTTGCAATCCATTTTCCGACTTGGAAACACGTATTTATACTTGAATAACTAACTAGCGAACCACTAATCCCATGATTAGCACTTCCTCCATCCTGGACAACCTCTTGTCCCACGTTCCCACTAAGGAAACCGTTTTCAAGCTTGAAATCGTGTCTTTCCCGCCTTGAATGTTTGACTTTGACGCGATTGCTCTTTCAGCCTTGTTCTATCGTACTTCAAGCTACGCGCGCTAGCCTGCCATCTTGTCGAAATCCTTAAGTTGAATATGAGAAAGCCTTCGATTCCTACAAAGTTAAAGGTCAACCAAATGTTGGCCATATTAAATGAGTCTATCAAAATTACAAGCTAATAGTAAGCTTCGATTACCATCCTCTAACTTTAATTCATACTCATGCTGAGAGATTTTCACACTAAAACAGTCCCCTTTAACCGTTCTTGGGGGAAGCTGGCTTATAGGCAAATCATAAGTATTTGAAATTGCTAGAGAAAATAAATTTTTGCCTCTGGTGCCCTCATTGTTGGCGGAGCCATGAAATTCCATGGGAAAAACATGAAAATCAAGTAAATTGAATCAACAATATAAAGAACGAAATAAAGTTTGAAACCAATACCAACACCGACGAGCGACAAAGATGTTAGCCTGCAATTTCGACAGGCTCATTTAATATGGTCAACATCTAGTTGACTTTTATCTTGGCAGGAATCGAAGGCCGCCTCATTCCAAATTGAGGGTTTCGACGAGACACAAGTCTAGCATGAAGAAGTTAGAGTTCGACAAAACAAGGCCAAAGGCGCGATGCCGTTGAAGTCACGCAAAGGCAATCGAAGCGGGAAGATTCAAAACCAAGCCAAAGACGGTTTCCTCAAATGGGAACGTGGGGACAAGCGGTTGTCCAAGGTGGTGGAAGTGTTGATCATGGGGTTAGGCATTTTCCAGTTATTTTCTTTAAGTATAAATAAGAGTTTCCCAGTCGGAAAACGGGGTCGCAAATCATTTATAGAAATTCTACAACACTCAAATTATCGGCGCATAGAGAAACGAGTTATACATAATGTATGTAAATTTATTTGTCGGACCACTTTACTTTTATGCAATGCATTTTACCTTTCCTTTAAGTTTATGTGTTTTAACTTTTACCTTTATGCATGTCTTTTCAGACCTGTCGAGAGGCAGTACCCTTTTTTAACTCTAAAACTCGTCTTGCTCTCTATGTAACCTGATTGCATTTCGTGGCCTTTTTCAAACCTGCCTTTTTCAAAATCTTTGCACAATATGTCCTGGGATTTCTAGATCGGTCCCGCTTGCAATAATCAGAACTAGCTCATAGTTTGCCGAAAACACAGGCAAACAATAGCATAAAACTGAAACTTCAGATAACCAATATATTCGAGAACGCGAAAGGAGAAGATCAGTATCTACCAAGAAACAACTATGAGAGGTGGAGACGTACCAGGGAAGTAGACAGGACAACCGCGATTGCAGCACTAACGAGCGACGATTCATAAAAAGGAATCAACGGAAAACTAGATAAGTAGCACCAAATTTTCAACAGATGAGCAGATATGGAGGCCCATTGGAAAACCGCAGAGAACCCCTGGATTGGAGGAAAGAGAACGGAGCGATATCCCCTTGTAATCATTCATTTTTCTCGAAAAATCACTTTACTTATATACACACATACAATTAACCCTTCAAAAAAATATATACAATTATATGCAATAAAGAGGATAGGGAATTTTGGATTTGTTTTTTCATTCTTTCAATTATACTCTTATATTGGTTGTGTCATTAAAAAGGATAGAATTTATACCATATTGCACATCATTAAAAAAGATAAGCATAATATGTGACAATTTAAAAATCATAAATATTTATACCTATAATTTTAATCAAAATATTTTAAACCAAAATCAAACATTTCAAAAATATATATTTTATAGTTTGGGAAATGCTAACCGGTGCACCCGAGGCACTAATCAAGGATATTAAAAAAGGAAGTTATATACTCCCTCCCTCCCAAATTGTATATCGTTTTAGGGGAAAAAATTTGTCCCAAATCATATGTCGCTTTACAATACCAATGCAATATTAATGTCACTTTATAACCTTAACTATTTATTACTCTCTTCTTTCAATTCATTCATTTATCTTTTCCATATTATTTATTAAGAACAATTTTGTAAAACAACTCATAATATCTCTTTTCCACACAATATTAATTGTATTTCTTAATATGTGTGAAATGCCCAAAATGTCATACAATTTAGGACGGAGGGAGTAGTAGTTATTGTAATGAAAATTGTATAATTAATTCATAAAAAGTCAAAAAAGTTTTCTTTTTTTAATAATAATTTTCTTTTTTGTTATCCTTAACTAGTGTCCGGAATTACAGTTAACATGACCTAATTGTTTATATTTGCAAGCACAATAAAAAGAACAAACTTAAAAACTAGTGTTTGTTTAGTACCAATAAAGAGAAACGAACGCGCAATCAGTAACATGTGGCTTTGAAAGGGATGGAGAGCCAAAAATAGTAAATTCCTCTGAATCATATAATAACCTTGTACGGTGACGCAGCATAGATATTTTGATAACATGCCTTAAAATAAAATAAAATAAAAAGAGAGGATATTTTGATAACCTTGTTCATTTTGAGCCAAGTGTTCCATTTTAAAGTGTCACTTTCTCTTTTCTCATCTGTTTCCCTTTCTCTTTCCAAATAATTGATAACCAATCACAAAGCCTCCAACTTGGCAAATAGCTCACTCACACATAACACTCACACACTTACAAACACTCTGCCTGTTACCTTATTCTTTCCTTCAAAACCAACTATCCTTCCCTATATATATAACACACCTTACTCTTCATTCTCTTAAAACCAACTCTTTCACCAATTCCCACATTCCCTCTCAAAACAAATTTCCCATCTCTCCAACACATACATATGTTTACTACTAACAACTCTTCTTATTCACACTCCATTTCCTCAAAAGCACCATCTTCCTACAACACCTACGACATGTCAACTCCGAATATGGAGGTACGATTAGCAGCTAGTAATCCAAAGAAGCGAGCAGGGAGGAAGATCTTCAAGGAAACTCGCCACCCGGTGTATAGAGGTGTGAGGAAGAGGAACTTAGATAAATGGGTTTGTGAAATGAGGGAGCCCAACACGAAGACTAGGATTTGGCTTGGAACATTTCCAACAGCCGAGATGGCAGCCCGAGCCCATGATGTTGCCGCAATGGCATTGAGAGGCCGTGACGCCTGTCTCAATTTCACAGACTCAGTGTGGCGACTTCCTATTCCAACAACATCCAAGATAAAAGATATTCAAAAGGCGGCTGCTGAAGCCGCCGAAGCTTTTAGACCAGACAAGACTTTAATGATTAATGATATTGACACGGTAGGAGCTGTCGTCGCCACAAAGGAGTTGAATATGTTTTGTGTGGAAGTCGAAGAAGAGCAGGAAATGTTGAATATGCCAGAGTTGTGGAGGAATATGGCCCTAATGTCCCCTACACATAGCTTTGGGTAT
>Ga0228711_1004419_pt1 | contig 21636 bp, 9 predicted proteins | sample MedpolnodulmetaG_2_FD_177996 | JGI IMG/M metagenome (GOLD analysis project Ga0228711, IMG submission 177996) | Root nodule microbial communities from Medicago polymorpha collected in Santa Monica, California, United States - brown nodules | ecosystem: Host-associated > Plants > Roots > Nodule...
GCACCAATTTTCTGTAAGAATTGAAAGAATCATGTGTGAGTTGTGCTAATAGAAATTAATAGGTGGTTAGTGGATTTTGGATAATGTGATAGTGAAAAATGAAAAAGGGATTTAATGATTTGTTAAAAAGGGCATTTGATATTGGATATCAATTAATGGAAACAAACTTAATCAAGAAAACTGCTAGTGGCTAAGTGGTCAAAATGTTGAGAGGAAGCCATTAGGTCTCGTGTTTGAATCCCTGCAAAGGTTTTTTCATAAAGATTTTTTTAGCTAATAAAAAAAAAAGTGGAATTAGGGTTAATCAAGACTACTTGGAGACTATCTAACATTTAGATATATAAAGATGAGTTAAATATGTTTTTTATATACGTAGATATATTAATATTTCGTTTTAATTTCTCTAAAATTTTCCTTTAGTTTTTAGTCCCGTAAAATTTTCAATCACAATTTTTTGTCTTTATTTTGAGTTAACTTTTGTATTTTTTTTTTTAGAAAATGTATAGAGTATTGTAAAAATCTTTCTTGAAAAAATTTGAATTTTTTATAACAAAACATCAATTAAATATGAATTTTTAACCGCCAAAAATATAAAAATTCATATTTAATTTATGTTTTGTTAAAAAATTCTAATCTTTTTTTGGAGAGATTCTTAAAATATTATAAACTTTTCTGCAAAAATTCATTCAAAAATATGAATTCTACATATATGAGTTTACTTTAAATGATGGACCAAAAGTGAAGAAGAAAAACTTTCAGAGGACTAAAAGTTTAAGAAAAAATTTAAAGGGACTAGAACGAAAAGTTTACATGTTTATAGGAACCAAAAGCATATTTAACTCTATATATAATCCTAGCTAAATTTCATAAATATCATGCACTAATCTCGTAATAAACTTCCTAAAATTATGGATTCAATCTTTATTTTGCAGAATGAAAAGGTGATTTATTTATTTTTTAAAAATTTAACTTATTTTTCTTTCAAGTTTAATTAATTCTCTATATATCGTTATGTTAAATATTTATCATGTCCAACTTTAATTAACTCTTTGTATAGTCATATTACACTTTTATTACTTTCGAATCTAACTAATCTCTATTGTTACGAAACTCTTAGAACAAAGAACAAGTTTAAAGAGAATGAGAGGGAAAGAAAGATAAGAGAGGAAATTATATTATTCTCCTGTTATGTGCAAATTATGTTACATGCGATCTTTATTTATTGAGAAGTGCAATGATATGACTTATAGTTAAGTACATAAATATAAGTATATAGTGATTGGCCTATGAGATAAATAAAATGGTGTCACTTAATAGATAAGTACAAGTACATGAAGATACGTACATAATGATGTGGCCTATGAGATAGATAAAATGGTGTCACTTAATAGATAGATAAGTACAGGGGATTCTACACATCCATTTAAGAAATTCGTAACACTCATCTTGGATATCCATCAAGAATACGCCTCGTTAAAACTAAAGAAAACTCAATATGAAAAAATTATAGTGAAAGAAAAAGAGTGCAACATGTTTTTGTGTCATAATTTACCTCGTTAAAAACCTTATCAGGGAAACCTAGTGGAATAATAACATGGTTAAGGAAAAAGAGTGCGAGACACATTTTTATCCCTTCCTCATGAAAATAATTGTATATGAGACAGAGAATTTAAATAATCTTTTATATTGGTTACTAAGAAAAAAATATTGGCGGTGATTTTGTGGAAAATTATGATCTATCTCCAAATTAACAGCTCTTGAGATATATTTATATTGATTTGTTAAAGAATCTCCTTTTAAAATTTGAAAACTGCAAATATCTTGTATGTGTAAAACCGTAATCCTTAATAAAGAACATCCTTTGCATCCTTAGCGTGGTGTTAGCACTTTCAAACGATTTGGTGATATTGTTTTTTCTCCGAGGTACAAATTGTATGCTTGACTTTACTGCAATACATGTATTTACTAATATTGACAAAAATAAAATACCATGGTATATATAATAATCAAAATACATTAATGTCCTCACTTGACCAATTCAACTTGTTCATAATTTTCTTGAGAACATTATTTTTTCACTCACATCAAGTGGCACCATAATCATTATAGTACATAATCAATTAGATTTGTCCATATCAACTAGATTTGTCATTTGTGAATACCATCATTTATATAACAAATTTTAAAATCTCTTTATGAGTTTTAATAATACTTATACCATTAATTATCATAAAATCGATTATAACAAATTAATTTTCAAATCTTTAAAATGGACGGATGATGTCATTTTTCAATAGTTTTGATAGCATGTCTCACACGATTGAAATTCTTCAGGGAGTTTCATATAATCATCATTGTCAAGTGAGCCATATAAATAAATTGCAACACATATTTCATATAATTTAAGTCTTTCATGTGCTACTGAACTTAATCAATTATGAAAATTTTCTCGAGTATACCTCGTAATATAGAGATATTTAACATTAAAATTTTATGAGAATGCAATTTCAATGTGTAACTTTGTTCCTCTGTGTAACAATAATTAGCTCTTCAAGAGTCTGCAATAATTTATTTATTTTGAAGTGCAATACTAACATTGATTGCTTGCATCATAAAGTACGAAAAATACTCTTAGTTCCCCCAAAATGCATGATTGCAATCATATTATCGTAGAAAATGCAACAATAAAATTCAAATATATACCAAACATTCCGTTTCAAATGAAATAAAATTGAATCTTATGTATACCAATAAAATATTCATGTCACCATTGATTATGGACATATGAATGGTTCTTTAACAATTTACTGCATAATCAAATATTTCTCAAAATTAAAGAATCAAACGTTTGTTTGTTTAATGTACTACGAGATTGAATCACAAAAGTTGAGATTCATTGTTAAAATACAACAAATCTTCCACAAATATGTATCATAACTAAATATATAGCATTTCTTTATTTTTATTATAACAAAATACAAAATTTATGCGAATCAATCTTAATTTTCAAGTAGAAATTTAACGGTAGGATATAAAAAAATTGCATGATAAAAATGTTTTTTCACAACAAATCAATTCAGCTGAATCAAATTCAATTCAAATCTTTATTTTATTTTTAAAAGCAAATCAAATTTTTATCTGCTAACAACATATTTGTGTTTGCTATTCCAGTGATCAAATAACCATACTTAATAATTCAAAACCAAGTTTCAAATGCTAAAAGTTAGTTCACTTTTCAAAACCATTTCTTAAATATTTAACTTTAAAATTAAGCTGACAAATTAAAAAAATTGCTTTGCCAATTTTATTTTTTTTGGTCTAGTAATCTAGTGGCTAGAGCTCACACAATTAAATGTGGAGAAATAGGGTGTCTGGAGTTCGAACTGACCCTTGCATAAATTGTGCAATGTCCCTACCAACTAATTTAAACTCACGAGGACAATTAAAAATTAGGCTAAAACGCATTTTTGGCTCCCAAGTTTCACAAACTTGCGATTTTGGCCCTCCAAGTTTAAAAATTGCACTTTTGACCCCTCAAGTTTCACCCCCTTTGCAAAACCCTGGTCCCCCTTGATTTTGACTCGATCAAAGCTGATGTAGCATATTTTTTAATTAAAAAAATTGACACCTATGATTTTTTTAATCCATCTGAATTTAAAATAATTAATATTATTTTAGAATTACAAAACATTCCTTCAAAAAAATTTAAAAAATTATAATCTTCACCATCTAAAACCAAATTCACAAAATCTCCAAATAAAAAAAATCATTAAACTTCACCACATCCATTATTATCATTCTCTATACCAAAATCGTAACCAGATACTTCAACGGTTGAAAGAGTTGAAAGTTTCATTCCACCACAAGAATCACTCTCTCCTGATCACCGTAATCAGCGCTTGTTTATCAAAAGAAAAGGAAGAAGAAAGAGGCATTGTTATTTTGTAAAAAGAATAAAAGGAATTTGTTGAATTAATTATAGGTTTGTTGTTTAACTCTATTGGTTGAAACTAAAATAAGTATTTCGGCAATTGGAGATGGATTAAGAACATAAGATTTTTTTAAATTTTAATTTATGATTTTGTAATTTTAAAATAATATTAATTATTTTAAATTCAGATGGATTAAAAAAATCACAGGTGGCAATTTTTTTAATTAAAAAATGTGCCACATTAGCTTTGATCGAGTCAAAATCAAGGGGACCAGGATTTTACAAATGGGGTGAAACTTGAGGGGTCAAAAGTGCAATTTTCAAACTTGGGGACCAAAATCGCAAGTTTGTGAAACTTGGGGAGGCCAAAAATGCATTTTAGCTGGTAATAGATGAATAGGTGAGTTTAACCTCGGAGGCTTAACCGGGTCAACCCTACCAAAAAGATCAACATGAGCTATAGGAGTGACCAAAAGCAATGCTTTTTTCCCCCCTTTTAAACATGTAATTCCTATTTCGCCGATGCCGGTGCCCATGCCAGACTCCAAGGATGCATGAAGAATGGAAAAGAGATGCGAGACTAAAAGAAAAGGATACAAATGTTGTAATAAATACACTGTATCATGCTCTCTTGTCAGCTTCGATATAAACCGTAAAATATTAAACAATAATTTTCTTATACCAATTCCATCACAAGGAGGTTCACGATACAATTCCCATCACCATACGGGCCATGCATAGTTTGATGGACGATAACTACAAGTCATATATTAAGCCGCTGGTTCATCCCTTTATCCAATTCTGTTCAAAGATATTCTCTCATTCGGTCGAGCAACTCTTTCGATGGGAGATATCACCTGTGGCATTGTCATTCCTCCAGAAACAATGATTTCTGCATCAGCATAAACATAAATGTTACACCATGAATTAAAATAAATGCTATCTGAATAATCGTAAGAATTTCTACATCAAAAAAAAAGTTTTTTTGGAAAAGTTTGCTTTGTGACCGATGGGATAAATAGAATATGGCTTAATTGCATGTTTGATGCTTTATTTTAGTTTTCAAGTTGGTCCCTTATGTTTTAAAAGTTTCAAGTTGGTCCCTTACGTTTTAAAAGTTTCAAGTTGGTCCAAAACGTTGCTCACGTTGGAATAAATTAGTCTCTTTCGCGACATGATATTGAGTTTAATAAAACCAAAAAAATTAAACAAATGTGTTAAACTGATTTTCTAAATAAGTTAAGGTTCTATCACCCATATTGTCAACCCAAATCTTTTAACGTTAAGTGACGGAAGGGACTAACTTATTCCAACGTGAGTAACGTTTTGGATCAACTTGAAACTTTTAAAACGTAAGGGACCAACTTGAAACTTTTAAAACATAAGGGACCAACTTGAAAACTAAAATAAACATAAGAGATCAAACATGCAATTAAGCCATAGAATATCATATAACAATTTCTTCTGCAGAGACATGTTGAACAGGCATAACAAACACACTCACACAATGTAATTTCCGACCAATCATCAAAAAGAGAACCTACCTATGCCTTCTCGAATGGAAAGATTTGGTCTTATAACATCTTTGGAGTTAATCAGAATTATATCGCCAATATACAGATGGTTTGTAGGGATAAAAACACTACAGAGCTCTTCATCTTCATTTTCTTTCTGGGATAGAAGAAAAAAGATAAAATCAAAAGTTAAATATATATAACAAAATAAAAAATCATTGAAATTAGTAGTTTCCTCAGAAAGTTACACAATTCATTGAAGAGGATACACAAATATAATGAGATTATATGATGAAGCACCTTTCAGATGAAAACGCAAGCCCCAAAATTTTGACAGTAAATTAACCCACAAACAATGGTTACAACGAAGCACTCTATTAACCAGGGGTATATTGAACAAGTTCAAGACAGAACATGTTATAGACTTATAGCTGCTTTAAATCCCAGAGGTGAGCACAGACATACAAATGCAAACACATTAGATGTATACGGTGCATCAAATCTCACAGGTGCACACACACATAAACGCATGGGTATAGCTTATGTGTTTGTTTGTGTGGGATGAATGAATAATATATATAATACAGCCATATCCTCCATAACCATATTTTCTTTTCTTCTAATGCTACTGTAATTGAAATTATTCAACATTGATTTAATGATGGTGAACTGCTCATTATGATTGATCATGTCACCGTATATGTGATACCAATATGAGTGTGTTAGCCAACAATGTAGATGTGTTATATAACCAAGTTAAAGCATTATAAATTATAGACACCAGTGAAAAAACTTTCTTCTTTTTATTTACTACTCTAATTTTATTCATCTTATTTTGTCCTATGTGACCACATATCTATTTACTGCCCAGCAGTCAATCCTAAAAATTACAAGTTTTAAAGATGTGCAATAATAATTTCTGCAATACTTATTCATCACACTCAAAATATTCCATCTCATCGACCCACAGTTATCTAACTTCATTATTTCTTAATATTTGTGCTCAAACCTCAAATGATGCAAGATCAGGGATGGAGGGTGGAGGGAGTAAGATGGATGATGGATTCAATATACATATACCATGAGATGTCTGGTATAGTATTTTTTTTCAACTTTCACATCTAAGCTAACATTTGTGTCCCCCCTGCTAAACCTGCATCCTATATATTCTATTTTACTTCTAGTTAGACAAAAGTTATTGAAGTTTACTTATCAACCTTCAAAGAGGAAGCCCTATAAAGTTGTCGAGTGAATACAGTTTGTTCAAAGTACCTGAAGAGTAACAGTTGATGTAATGAAGCCAAAAGCATATTCACCAACACGCGGATGACGGATAATTGCAACCTCTTTAAAAGCAGTGGTATTTTGATCTGTAAAGAAGAATATGAAAATAATTATTACGACAAATCATTGCATCCTTGTAAGCAATATTTTAAAATGGTCAATATAACTACATAGGATAGTTAAAAATAAAATTTATTGATTGTAAAATATGCAGGCTCTGAAAAGAAATCACTGACAGCAAAAATGATAGGGAAAAACTATTTGAAGTATGCCATGAATTCATAAATAAAAAGTCTAACTGTTCCTATTTACCTATTACCACACTATGTAACTTGACATTTGTCAAAACTAATAAGATCTATTCAAAAAAGTAAATATTTTCTTTCAGCAAGCCAGCCTATGATAGGAACAGCAATTTTAGTAGTATATTCAGGAAAGAAGTGCCCTGACGAAATAATAGAATGCAGATCTTCAAGAGTCGACAAACCTCCCTGCACCCAAAGGCCTCGACTCTCTCAAACTAACAAGAGTCCAAAAAATCTCTCCCTCTCAATCCCCTTTTTTATTTATATGCAACAGTCTTATTTCTCTAAATTAGTCCAACACCCAACTACTGAGTAACTCTAATTCCTTAAATCAATGCAGTAATACTTATACATGTTTTCATTTTAAAAAAGAACAATCCATTGCTATAAAGCTCCCACCATAGAAGGATCCATGAAATAATAGGACCTGGTGAATTTAATAAATGAATAGATTACATGTATGCATTGAGCTACAACATATTATACAACCACCATCACCAGACCACTAGTGTAATACAAATCTCTTACTGCCTACTTCTACATCACACGCATGGAATCCCCACAGCCAAAACCACCATAATTTCACCCTCTTTATATATAAAACTAGAGAATGCTACAACTGACCTAGATTTGTTATACTTATGTTCATTACTTTTTCTTTTCAGCCTCCATCACATTACTAAAGAAAAATGCAATTTATATGAATAGTTTCATACAAAACTTAATGAATTCAGAATTAACCAAGCGGTTTGTCCCGTGAACACGAGAGGGGATGAAACACAAGTTACATTGAAAAACCAGACTGAAAATCAAACCCGTAAGACATCTGGGTCACGACGGTTCAATTGGTTCAAACATGGTCGAACCGGATAATAAATAATAAATAAATTAATAAATCTAGTGTTAAAATTCACAGGCAGTTCATACACAGTCACAACTAAAGTGAAAATCCACAACAAGTACATAAAAATTACATAACATTCATCTTTTCACCCATAAAAATTGAAGTTCGCATAAAACTAATAGTATCACTCAAAGTCTTCAATTTGTATCAATTTCCGGGGGACCAATCCCACCGTCCACTAGCAGAGGGCCAATTGAAGTCAGACCAAAGCCTAACACATAAATTGTTGGCACCAAAGCCTACACCACTAGGCAATTCCATTAAACTCAATAATTTTTAAAAAAATGTTGATGAGCCTCAACTGAACCCAAAATATAAAATTGACGACAAGTTGCTAAAAAATATTAATTAAAGTCACAATGTTAGTTTTTCTCATTTTAGCCCGACTTTGTTAGTAATGTCAAATGTCCCATATCAAAAGCTTTTAGTACGTAGTCTTAACAGCTTGGCTATAAATGTGTCATGGGGCGACAGGATCTATGGTCACATTCACTCGTAATTATGATGAGTATGCGTTTTTTTAATAAAATAAAAACACATTTTATGTAAACTCTAAGTGTAAAATTTTGTATTTCAATGGACCGGACAGTTTATCAAAACCGCCGCCAATTCCGCGGTTTGGTCGGTTTTGGCCGGCTGAAATCTGTTTTTATACTGTTCTTTGCCATCAGCTGTTTTCTTGCCTTTGCCCGTACTAGACGGGCCAGTTTTGATAACATTGGCAAAAACATACCACGGTAGTCATTAAAAAATATGCTTACATATAGCATCCCATATTCTTTTTCATGGGTGAATATTTTTAGCAATCCAAAAGAATTCCTATAAAATTGGTCGTCAATAAGCATGAATACTAAGCTACATTTTCAAATGGGCTCCTTGTATAAAATAATCCATAAAATATATACGATAAAGTCAACATGTAAACACACAACCACGACCATCACCACCCGAAAAAAAGTGGACATTGAGCACTTTTCCATATAAACCACTTGAGAAGAATTTTTTTCTTTCAATTGTAACAACACTGGCTAACCAACATGCAAATAGCATAAGTGCTCATCTCTATGTGAATTCAAACTCCAGTATCTAACCAATGTTAATGTTTCTTTGCGCTAATCTAATTGGATTACATTATTATGAAAAACATACCTGGAGAAATTGCAGCACTAATCTGTTTGGATGCAGAGTATATATGTCTAACAAGGGGCATTTGCTTTATCAACCATTCTCCAATCCAGAAGACAGTGGCACCCATCCATGACGAAACAAAAACACCAATAACAAACACAAAAGCTAACGATGTAATAAAACCAAGTCCTGCACCATAAACCAAGAGCATTTAAACTACACTATTGCATTGAGAGGGATTAAAAATAAAGATAGAACGAACAAGATGCTTCCACAACCAAAAATGTACATGCATGCATGTTTTGATAGCAAATAAATTTATTATAGAAAACTGGAGGTACGAAATAAAGACGAGAATACCATGTCCGCTAAAACATGTAAACTACAATTCAAATAAACTCTTCATAAAAAGCAATATGCTTTTTTTCTCGATTGATTTAACAATAAGGTAACCTGATATCTTTGAATTTACAAGTTTATGCAGTGTTATCATTTACTTTGCTTTGGATGTTCCCGGATTAGCCATTGAACTCTTGAGAAGAAAGTAAAACACCTTCTTGCCACATTGGTAAAACAAAAGAGTAACCTATTATCTTTGAATTTATGCACTATGTTCATTTCCTTACATCTAGATCAATGAAAAATTCCTGTCATTTGTAACTTCTCAAGAGATCAAATATAATAGTCAGATCCATGTTTATTGAAGGAAAAATAAATTACTCACCAAATATTTCAACACCAAAACTGGAGTATAGCGGACTAAAGAAGCCATCAACAAACTGAATAAACCACCATGTAATAAAAAAGGTAACTGCAACTGGGAATAGAACCACACTGCAAGTACAAAATTAAACGGACAGTTAGGTCGCTAATAATGGCAAATTGGCAATAATAAGTCATCTTGATAAGTAGTTTAGTCCATTACCATCCAGTCATAAATTTCTTTGAGACCCAACTCTGAAGAACAAAGCAGCAAGCCTGAAAATATTGCACAGAATGAGCTAATAGTGAGACATGGATCGATTTATCTAGATATAATTTGAAACTTAATTTTGTTTACATCATGCCAAACAGATGTGTATTTGGTAACAATCGAGTTTCTGTAAATTCCACCTTCGTCATTTAGACCTTGGGTCATGAAAAACAGGATGGCTATTTTTATATGAGGAAAGGTTCACATTGAATCAGCTTTGAATTCTAACACCCATCAGTTAACTCACTTAACTGGCCTATTCATGTGGCTTATATAGATAATGCAGTGAAACAGGGTTTGGTTGTTGTATTATAATCATGCTTCAATTATTTCTGACTTTATCATATGTTTAATATGTAGTACTAATTTAACAAACTAGGAAACTTATCTAGGTAAAGACAATTAAGCGAAATAATATAGAGAATCAAAAACCCCCAGGATTGGCCTGATATTGACCATTTGGAACCTAGGAGTGTGCTAACAATTCTTATGTTGGGATGGTCCATACGGGGCTTTGCTCAGACTTCAATTGACTCCTCGAGTGGACGGTGGGAATGGTTCCCGGATCAGTCGGTTCTCAGGACGGATACCGAGATCAGAGCAACCACTTAAAAAATGAACTTAATGATCATAACCCCACATAGTTTCTTTACAAATAATACAATCACTAAATTGGTGTCAGTCAAATTATGCGCAAGACTAATGGTTGACTTATAAATAAAGAACACAGTAAAATAAAAAATAGAGTGCAATAAACAAGATCGAAAACTTAGCCCTAATTTGAAGAGTGAAGAAATAAAAGGTACCCTACCCTGCGAGTGGAAGAGTTGGGAGAGGTTGGAGGAGTCTTGGCTGGATCTTCGGGATCTTCGCAGGAGACATTATCAGCTTGACTTAGAGGAATTGACGTTGATTCTTTTTCTTCGGCCATCACAAACAATTCAGTTAATTTTTTCTAATGTTTTTAATAAATATCATCAAATAAAATTGAGGGATCTTGGAATGAAGGTTAGTATGGTTGGGTTGCTTGATATCCCTACCTTACGTTATGTTATGATTTAGTCTTGGATTGGATTGGATTGGATACTAAGCAAGCAAGCAACACACTTGCTCACTCTCCTCACCTGATAAAGATAATAATTAGCATTTAATCTATCTACACCCACCCAACCCAAGCAATGCTATGAGATCACCGCTAGCTAACGTGGCCTTGGACTAGGACTATGTGATAACAATGATGTGACCCTTTTTCTTTCTTCCTTTGGACTATGTTTATGGATTAATGGATTATTTAATTAATAGTAAATCCTCCAATTCTTTCATTAAGGTTTAAGACAACTAAATTTTTAAATATCTTCATGATTAGTGGTATCTTTATTTAGATTTATTTTATAATATTCTGAATTGAATGATTGTTGAATACAATTGTGTTACTCCCTCCTTTACTAATTATAAATAATGTTGGAATGAACTTTATAATTAGAAACGGATAGAGTATATCTTAAAAGAATTAGGGAAGAGAGAGAGATAGGAAATATAAATTACACTTCTTTAGATTGGTTTAGAAGAGAGGTAGAAAATAGATTAAGGCTGTGTTTGGTAACATAGATAAACTAGCTTATAAGTTTGTTTTGATAGAATAAGACGTGTTTGGTAAAAAGCTTTTTCCACTAGCTTATAGTGTTTTTTGAATAGCTATTTCAAGTAGCTTTTGAGCTTTTAGCTTGTAGTTTTTTTATATTTTCTTCCAATTTTAACTTTTACTTGTGTTATTTTATTTTTTTATAATAAAAAAAAAACCACAATCTTGTGGTAACTGTCCACGTTACCCATGTTGTCATATATTATGTTTCTTTTTTAAATTTTCTTATTCACTTTCTTTTACCATGTTCATAATTCATATAATAAATAATTTTATATAAAATTTACAACAAATAGTGAAGCAAGTTTAGTTAAATAAAATTCATAAAAAAAAGTTTTGTTAAATAAAAAATACCAATTAAATTTATATATATATATATATATATATATATATATATATCATTTTAGTGATGAAAATAATTTGAAATATATTTAAATTTTTAAAAAAATACGTTAAGTAATAAAAATTATATATATGATTTATGTTCAGAATTAAACAAGCACGCCTTTTTACGTCATTTTATATTTATCAGTCACTTCAACAATTAATTTTACTAAACATTTTTAATTTTAATAAGCTAACTTTTCAACTATATAAACCACTAACTATCAGTCATCAGCTATAAGTTAGTTTTTCAGCTGTCAGTTAGCTTATATCTTATTTTTACCAAACACGCCCTAAAAAGGAAGGGAGAAATGGAGGAGGTATGTTATTTTGTTATTAATTTTTCATTTATGGTTCTATTTGGTCTCAATTCAATATCATTTCGAATGACATTTTTGTAGTTTCAAACATAAAAAACGAGACAGTCTTCTAGTTCGTTTAACCTTGATTCTTTCTTAGTCACACAAACCTGTTTGAATCAGACCGAATCGGGTTAAACTGCAAATAGTTCAATCAAATCAAAAAGTTAGTCATTGTTTTTATTTTATTAGTAGTCCAGTTTAACTATGATTTATCCAATTAAATCAATTGAACCATGATTCAAATGTCTCATCGGTTTGGTCTATAGTCCAATTTTTAAAATATTATTTTAAGGATTACATGTGTTTTAGTCCTCTTGTCAAAAAAAATGTGTTTTAGTCCTATATCTCAATTTTCATATGCAGATCCCTCTAAAAAAAAGTTTGTTGAGTGATTTTTTTTTTTTTTATGAACTTCTAAGTTTGGATGAAGTTGAGAATAAATTTGGAGATGAATTTGCCATGAAGTTTAGAATGAATTTTTGGGTTTAATGATATATGCATATGGACAAAATTTAGTAGAGGGCAAAAACCCCGACAAATTCAAAATAAAACCACCTAATCAAATGTATGAAGGATCATATTTAAAATATAATCAATTATTGGAGCAATTGGTGCTTGTCTCGTGCAGGTAGAGATGTTCTAATCAACTCAGTATTGCAATCCATTCTATCTTATGTTATGAATGTGTTTCTTTTGCCTAGAACTCTTATTAATGAAATTGAGAAGATGCTAAATTCTTTTTGACGGGGTCATAGTACTAGAAACTTTAGAGGACAACACTGGCTCTCATGGGAACACTTAACTACACCTAAAGGTTTTGGTGGTACGGGGCTTAAGAATATGAAAGCGTTCAATTTAGCAATGGATAACAAACAGATTTGGAAATTGATTTCAAATCCGAATGCGTTAATCACTCACATTTTTCTTTAGGTGATTATTGGTGTAGTTCTTGGCCACAATCCAAATTATGTTTGACGCGAACTCTAGAGTGCGAAAGATGATCTTCGACGTGACTACCTCATTGATTTTACATAAAGTATTTTTTTCTTCCTTTTTTAGTATCATTGGTTTTAAAGTCTATGTCAATAGTTAAGCTCAAATGGTTAAAATTTTCAACTAAAGAGAAATCTTTGAAAATAACCTAAATTAAATTATGATTGAAAATAATTATTAATCAGACTTTACTTATTTTTTTATTAAATTTTATATTGAAATAATTATACTCTCTACCATTTAGAGCGTCAAGTCAAATCTATACTGAGACCTTGTGAAAAATGATATTTGTACGATTATTTTATGATAATTTTTTAACAATTATCTCTCATATTCACCTTATATTGTTACTCTCACTCTTTCTTTCTCCCACTCTATATTGTTTTTGACCAATTAAAAAAAAAATCAGAAAAGTTATATTGTACAAATATCATTACCGAGACCCTTTTGTCCATTTGGTCGGGTAATGAACCACTAGGAAAGTGGCACATGTGAATAAAAGATGTCCACGATGCATTCTTCATTTCTAGAACACCCATATAACTAGAAACAATATCAATTAGTTCATTTGCAACTCATTTAGTTCATGATCACATTCATGGGGTAAACAATGGGCATTATGGGATATACTTTGGTTGTTGGCACTTGACACAAGGGAAGTCGGCTTATCAAATATGGTTATGAATTTCTTGACTTCAGGTGAACAACATCCTTGATGCTTAAAGCTACTATAGACTATTAGATTATTGAGCGGAATTCAATATTTCACGATGGTAAACTAAAATAGGATAGTTTATATAGTCTAGCAAAGACAACAATACTCTAATTGAATATCGATCACAAAATTTTATCAACGTTCACAATATATTATTCACATTGTTATGAATAAAATGCAGTGGGGATGTAGCTCAAATGGTAGAGAAAAAAAAATAAAATGCAGTGAATTTTTATTGTAAAAAAAAAGTACTGGTTATATTTGTCTATATAAAATTCAAAAATATTTTTTGAAATGATAAAATTACAAAATATTAAACGGATATAGAATGCGTGTATGCCAACATTTTCTCAGTTTCGTCAGAGGGACTAATATTCTGCATGCATGGTACCGCAAATAAAATTTCCACGAACCGGTACAAGATTAATATCTTAAAGGGTACACCTTCATTATATGACACATTCTTATTATGATTTGTAAAAATTTCGAAGTGTTAATCTATTTATTTACCTCAAGATTTTAAGTGATTTGGGGTATGAATATGCTTATATGCTATTTCAATTGTTAGTAGTATAATTGTTGGTTTATTAAATCATTTAACTATTGACTCTAGCTAGGTAACATATTGATATAATTTTTTTTACAAATCTGGTTAGCATAAGAAAGCCAATTTTTTTACTATAAAACCTCGCTTCTAATTCATTCTAAATTCTAATAGTACAATTAGGTTGGTATGTAATTAATGGAACTCATCGTCTATCTCATAATTCCTCTCTCATTCTCCTATTTTCTTCTCTTTTTCGCTCCTTTGGAGTAACGGAGAGGATCAAGTGCATCATCTAACCATCTTCTCTTCCTTGGATTTGGATCCCATACGGCTGTTGCAAAGTGCACAGAAAAACTTACGACTCAGTCGCACCAAGAACTCATAATATTTTTTGAAAGCACAAATCTAAAAGTGAGACATTTAGGAGATGAGAGAATGAAATTGGGAAGGAGAGAGACCGGTCACTATGAGTCATGGACATGGTGATAGTGATAGGGGATAGAGCTTGGCTATTGAAGATGAAGTCAAGGTCTACTGGTGTCTTTGAGAATGGATGATTCTTTTTTCTTTTTTATCAGCATGATTGGATGATTTTGTTATTGAGTTCCATAAATGGATGCGTGAATGGTCAGAATGGACAAAAATGGAAAGAAAGAGAAAACAAGAATTTATCTACATTTCATTTCTACTAACTTTTAATTTTAATGAATAGTGTTCTACATCTCCTGTTTCAATGAATATGGATAAGTATTTTGGAATTTTTCTGATTTTGAGATTGATTTTAGTCAGAATTTTTATGGATTATGGTTCAAAGAATTTGATGAATATTATTAGTGGTCAATGTTGGATATTATTTTTTAAAAAAAATGCGGAAAAGGAATTTTATAAATTTTTGTGATGTTAATGATTATTCTACAATGGTGAATTCGAGCTCAACACCTTAATATTACAAACTAAGCTCTCAACACCTTAATATTACAAACTAAGCTCTTACATTAAGATAACATTTCAAGTAATAGTTATTAATTATAATTTCAAAGTTGATAAACAATATGTGACATTTAAAAAATATTCACCCCTATTGAAGTTGTTATACATTCGTAATCATTTTATTAAACAAATATTGTTAAAAGGACACTTGTTTTACAAATAAATGGCCGCTATAAGACGAGGGTGTAATAAAAATTTAGTGATTTGAAAAATAAAAACTTTAGTAAAAAGAAAATTAAATAAAAACTACGTCCAATAAATAATAAAAATAATTTTGATATATAACCAATAACCTATTCCTCAACAAAAAAAAAATCAATAACCTATGACAATTTAAATTTAAACTAAACACTATAGCTTGTGTGTAAATCAAGTATTCTTATGTCATTGTGAGTTTAGCTCTATTGGTAGGGACAATTAATGCATAATATATGTAAGGTTTGAGATTCAAACTCCGACTACCAATAAAAACAATCAAGTATTCTTATCACACAAGTGCATATACTAATTTTTCATACAAATACAAGTAAATTATAATAGCAGCAAAATTCTTTCATCCTTAAAAGTAATGTTGAAACAATGTAGATGTGTTTCTAGTAATGGAAAATGTTTGGTAGACATTTTATTGAACGTAAGAGAAAAATATAAAAGAGATTCGTGTGATATATGTGATAAATTAGTTATGAGAAGAAAAATTTAACTCTTTGTTAAGCAGTAAAAATAAATATTTTTAAATTTTAATCTTACTGTTTTCTTTTTCCTTTTTTCCCTTCTCTTGCATTTATTGACTTTATATTCAAATAAAAAATAACTACGTAAATTTTAACAAGACTTTAATAAACATATCATAATGATCATACTTTTTTGGAGAGATAATGATCATCATCTTTTTTTTTTGGATTCATAATGATGATCACTTTATTTTTTTTTAAGAAATAATGATCACACATATGTCTTTAGTTAAAATTTATTAATCATTTTAGCTTAACTAAGAACACAGAATCTTAAGGTATATGTGTTTACGCTCAGTATTTGGAGGTAAGATGTCTCACTTAAGGTATCTGTGTTTACTTGGCGTCTGTTTCGAGATAGATTGCTTACAAATGACAATTTCTCTCGAAGGAATATCATTCAAGAAGATGCTCGGGGGTGTGTTTCTGGATGCGGGTTGGCTGAATCGACGGATCATCTATTTTTTCATTGTGATGTGTTTGGGCAGGTTTGGTACCTTGTTCATCATTGGTTAGGCGTTTCTTCGGTAAACCCCTTAACAATTTTGGAACATTATCTTTAGTTTCATACTTCTTCAGGTTATGCTATCCCCAGATGCTCTTTTATGCATTTATTATGGTTTGCAAGCATTTGGGTAATTTGGAAGGAAAGGAACGCTAGATTTTTTCGTGTTAAAGAAAGCACTATGCATCAGCTGTTAGAAAATATTAAGCTCATTTCGTTCTCGTGGTTTAAAGCTAGTTTTGTTTCATTTTATTATAAATTTCATGATTGGAGTCGGAACCCATTTTATTGTTTGGGTAATGGTTAGCTGTCATGTTGTCTTTCTCATTGTCGTAGAACATTGATGTAATTATTGTCTATTTTTCTGGCACACCTTGTGTTGGCGGTAGGGCTGACAATGAACCGAACCAACTCGAATAAAATTCAAAATTTGACTCGGCAATTAATCCGTTGAACTTGGTTCATGAACCAAATGAGCTGAATTTGAGCTTAAAATTAAGTTTGTTGATTAAATGAGTTGAACTTGAATTACACGTGATTCAACTCGTTTGGTTCATGAGTCGACTCGATTATATAGGGAGCAATTTTTTTTTTTTTTGAAGAAGCCATATATATATAACTAATTTGTTTTTTATTTATCAAGTATTTAACTAATTTGTTAACCATCTTTAAACTAGTCGAGCTTACCTAGACAAATCGAATTGAGGTAAACTCTCGAGTTGTAAAACCCTCCATCCTAATATTGTTGGTCAAAGCACGTAGCGCAGTAAAAAAGCATACTGATTTGATAGTGATAAACCTTCCTATTGCATAAAAAACGGAAAGCACAAAAAAACTACTGCTCATTGCGTCTTTCATCAAGAGAGTGATGCAAAATCAATTTCTAAAACATGAGTTAAATAGAATGCAAGATACACTTATGAAAAGCTGAGGGCGTGCAAGTGCACATCTTGGTGTAAGAGTAGCTCTGCCCATGCCTTAAGATCAATTTTCACCTTTCTTATAAATTTATAGTTGTTTTTAAAGTTGTCAGAAAAATGATTGTTTAAATAACATGCTTCATAATTATTAATCAAACTTTATTTATTATTTATTGAATTTTATATTATCTGAATCCCTTTCTCTGAAAATCCTTAAAAAAAAATTACTCTTCAGAGAACAAGGCCCTTCCCGACAATTTAGAGACCTAGTTGTAATCTTGACAATTTTTTGTTGAAAAAATAAAATAAAATTCCAACATCACTTATAGTGATAAATAGTTAAGTTGTATTTAAATATATAAGCATTGGTTCAAATATGACTTTTATTTACCGACAAATAGACATTTTACTTAAGAAAAATTGACATTTAGTGACATATTTTGTCGTACGTAAAGACATTATTTTTTTTATCATACACACCAACAATTATACCCTTATCTTGATAAATATCTGAGACCCCCATAAACTGAAGGCCTAGTTCCGTTGAACTCCTTACTCTTGCCAAAAAACGGCCACGATAGAGAACCAACCCTAAAATAATCTATACTACCGACTAACTACCGAGGCCTTTGCAATTTATCTCGCCCATTTGGTCCAGTCACGAACCACTATAAGAAAGTGGCATATGTGAACAAAGAAATGTTGTCGACGAGCAACCTTCATTTTTATAACACAGATGTAAGTAAAAACAGTACTTCAATTATGTATAAAGTGGGACCCTAGGTTGGTTTTACACTTCACCAGTTCACTTTGCAGCTCTTTAGTTCATAATCCCATTCATGAGCACAATGGGATGTACTTGGGCTATTGCCACTTGATGCCAAGGGAAGATGGCCATACCGAATCTGGTTTTGAGTTTCTTGACTTTGAAGACAACAACATCCTAGATGTTTAAAAAGCCTCTATTAACTGTTTGATTTTTGAGTGGAATTCAATGTTTCATTTCATGATTGTCAACTAAAAATAAAATATAAAAGGTCAATGATAGAATTTTTTAACATTTCTTTAGGCTTGAATATATTTTTATTCAATGTTTCAAGATGGTTAGCTAATTTAAAATAAAATATAAAGGTCAATGCTATAATTTTTAACATTTCTTTAGGCTTAAATATATTTTTCTTCCTTAATTTATTTTGAAAGTGCAAGTTGGTAGCTTCATTGTCTTGGTTCAAACTGGTCCTCTAGTTTCACAATATGGACCGAATTAGTATTCCAAATTTCGGTATTCTTTCTACACAACTATATATATAAGTTGGTCTTCTTAACGAGTGGCCGTAGATATTAGTTAAGGAATCTATAAATAGAATTTCCGTCTTGGAAATATAAATTGTCACTTTTTTTAAGTAATTACTTTTTAATAAAAACTTACTTTATTTAGTGTTTAACCAATGCCCCAAGAGCACTGATTAACATTTTCCATATTAGTTTGTCATCTAGTTGGTTGAGATATTGCATATTATATATGAGTGCATCTTTGCTCCATTTAACCATGCTCCATTTAGGAATGACAATTGGACCCAAACCCAATAGGCATCCGTAAAAAATACCCATGATGGGTGGGTAAATACCCACATTGTTGGGTATGGGCACGGGTAATTACCCGCAAATTTGAACGGGTATGGGTGCGGGTACGGGCACTCTAGTGCCCACCCCGCCCCATGCCCGCACATTATATACTATACCAATAATTTTATTTATATTAAATTTAATTAATTAATTCAAAGTCTTTGATATTTATTGTAATATACACTTATTTTTTATATTTTAGATGCTTTTATTTGGCTAAATAATATGATGCGTAATATTTGATATGTTGATTTATAATATTTCATATCACATTCTAATTATATTGTGATATTTTTTATTTTTTATTATTTTTTTGTTGTGAATGTGCAAGTAATGAGTTCGGGTACGGGCAGTTAGATACCCATAGGGTAATGGGTTCGGGTACGGACACTTAAATACTCACGAATGTATGGGTTCGGGTATGAGGATTTTTTCAAAACGCGGATACGGGGATAGGCATTACGGTACCCTGCCCAATAGGTACCCATTCCCATCCTTAGCTCCATTTACTCCTTTTGAATACATAGAAGTTTGACATGTGGAAAAAATAAATCTAATGGCTGAGGTAGATTTACTCCATTTACTCCTTATTCCATTTGATCAAAAATAAAATAAGAGAAAAACGATTTTTCTCTGTCATACAACAGGCAGCATTTCATCTTCTTCCTCCATCCAAATTGCCATTTACAATCTAAAAGGTGAACGTATTCTGGGTAACAGTGATGATAGATTTGAATTATTAGGGATATCGAAATAATCCTAGTTCTAGTCAGGAACCCCAATGAATGAATAGGATTCAGTGAAATAGAACTGATAGAGATAAAATTCAGATTTGTAAGAGAAGGTAATTGATAATAATGCTTGCTTAAATATTCCACCAAGTCACAGGGACTATATAAGGATCCAACAGGTAGTGTTTCATAGAGAAAGGAATAATTCTAATAGTACTAAATTGAAGATGAATGATACAACAGGTAGTGTTTCATCTTCTTCTCTCTCATAACGATCTAAAATTGCAACAAAAAACAAAATTTGAAGGTGAATGATACATAATTGAGGTACTGCAGATCCGGCGCCGTTGCCGGCACAAAACCGAAAGTTTGAAAATTGAAAGCTGTTGTTTTATCGGCATCAAAGTAATTTGCAGAACAGTAGCCAGAAAACTCGTTTATCTCTGAATGAATATCACCTATTTAAATCAATTAACTCGTTGAGCATGTGATTGATCTCTGAATTGAACTTTTGTAAATCAATACATGTTTCTCATGATTCGATTTAGATCTGCAAACAATGAAAAGGAAGGGGGAGAAGTTGAGTGCTGTGGAGTAGAAGGGGGAGAACATGATGAGAGGAATAAGATGGATCAGTGTTTATGTTAATCTTTTAATCTCATCCTTTGGATTTATTTTTGTCACGTGTTACACATCTATGCATTGAAAAAGAATAAATTGAGCAAGAGTAAATGGAGCAAAGATGAACTCATTATATATAGGGGATGTGGTTTAAACCCCAAACACACAATTTCTTCATATTTATAATGTGTGAGCTCTAGCTACTAAACTACTTAATTAAATATATTAATTTTATTGCATTTTTCGTGTTGAATTTGAACTCAGATTTTTTTTTGAAAAATTAAGGGCCTGTTTGTTACAGATTAAAATAAAAGTGATTTTGACATAAAATAATTTAGAGATTATATTTTAGAGAATTTATGAAAAATCATAATCTATTTTGCGTTTGTTTACCGTAATAAAAATCACTTTTTTTAAACAAATAATCTAGTTTGTTTTGATACAAATATATAAAAAGGATTTTTTGTTACAAAATTAGTTCAATCTTTTAAACAATATTTTCTCTCTCCTCTAAAAAAAATCTATTTTTTGAGAAGCTGCTCTTAATAGCTTCTCATTTGAAGCTGTTTTTAGATTCTAATTTTTTTAAAAAGTTGAAACAAACGTATGCAAAACTCTTAAAAGTGATTATTTTATTAAAATAAGTGATTTTTTCTTAAAAAAACTATAATAAAGAGGCTCTAACTCTTTGTCGAATAGTAATAATATTCTTAAACTTTTAATCTCATTGTTTTCTATTTTCTTTTTTACCACTCTCTTGCATTTATTGATTCATATGTAAACAATGTATATAACTTTTTTTTTTTTTTTTTTTATTCTCTTATTTTTTG
>Ga0228711_1004421_pt1 | contig 21631 bp, 18 predicted proteins | sample MedpolnodulmetaG_2_FD_177996 | JGI IMG/M metagenome (GOLD analysis project Ga0228711, IMG submission 177996) | Root nodule microbial communities from Medicago polymorpha collected in Santa Monica, California, United States - brown nodules | ecosystem: Host-associated > Plants > Roots > Nodule...
TTAGGCTAGACGATTGTTTATATTGTATAGTGTACAGAGATTTGATCAAGCCTTTTTTTAAGGATATTTGACCATGCTATAGAACAAAAATTGGAAGGTTTTATTATTTGAAAATTAAAAAGTATTCGTGATCCTATACTAATGATTAATTCTATTCCATAGTTATGTTATTTTTGGAACAATCGGAGAAGAAAAAAAAATTCCATAGTTATGTTATGCTTTAATTTGCGGTTAATCTTGTAAATGTGGAAAATTTATTTGATTTTTTTTCTTGCCTTTTATAGTTGTTAGAAGTTTTATACAAACGAAAAGCATTATTGAAAACAATTCAAATTGATAAATTCTAGTCGAATTAAATTAAGACAAAAATATAGAAAATTTGGACAATGTCAAAAATATTATTGAATTGCCTCTACAATAAGCTTTTCATTTGTAGATAATGTGGAGAGTTAGTCGAGTGTATGGTTAGAATTTTTTTTTTTTTTGGCTAGTATATTGAGAGTTAGTCGAGTGTATGATTAGAATATTCTTTTTTTTTTTATTTATTTAAGAACATGGGACATTAAATGATTAAGGAAATGATAAATTATCATGTGTACTATAATATGTTCTGCCAAGTCTGTTAAAAAAAACTTATGCTAGGAAAACGTTTATATTGTATAGTGTATGTAGATTTGACCATACTTTTTCTCAGGTAGATTTGATCATGCTATAAAACAAAAATGGCAAAATTTTAATATATGAAAATTAAAAAGTATCTGTGATCCTATAATAATATTAAAGAAAGCCATTATGATTTTTAGTTAATCATGTTCAAATTTAAATATAATTGATATGATATCCATTATTTATAAAAGAATTGATTAATGATTAATTTCATACCATAGGTATGTTGTGCTTTTATTTGTGTTTGACCTTCTAAATGGGAAAAATTTATTTCATTTTTTTATTTCCTTTAATAGTTGTTAGAAGCTCTATACAATTGAAATGTATTTGATTTTTTAAATTGATAAAAAAAATTGTGTTAACCCTTTGGTTCCCAAGGGAAAAAGGCCCTAGTAATTTGTTGTTCGGTCGTGAGGTAATGATAGCATGACCAACTCAAAAATGGAACTTGGGGAAGATGTGCAAAAATGGGTAAGGATAGTCATGCATTTTTTTAGGGTGATTTGATCTGCTATAGAACAAAAACGGCAAGATTATACTTTTTTGAAAATTAAAAAGTATTTGTGATCCTATAACATTAAAGAAGACCATTTTTTTTTAAATTACCTCCAAACATAAAATGTCCAAAATAAATTATCATCCTCATCAATAATTGAAATACATCATTCAACTTTTACATATCATCGAAATACATTTTCATTCATACCATAAATTGTATCAATAAATAAATAACAAAAGGAAATTAAAATAAGAATAAGAAGAATAAGGACTAAATTAAACATGTACTTAGAAAAAAATTCACCCATATACTGTGTATTGTATTGATAGATAGTGAATCATTTGGATAGGTATTCTTGTACTTATTCAAAAATATTCACCCATGTGGATTGTATTGACAGATGGTGAATTATTTGGATAGGTATTGGACCATGAATCATATAAAAGGATTAACCACAAATATTAAATCATGAATATCATGAAGGAAATTTGTTCTTGAAACATGGGAGGCATAAAAACTTGATTCCTATATTAGAAGAGATGCATATTTATCATAATATGACATAAATTTGAATTTGAAATGATCAAGATTCATAATGAATATTCTTCCATTGCTAATTTTTTTGAATCCTCCAATGGATCTTCACATGATCAATTTGAGGAAGTCATCTTCTTCAATAACTTTTATTTCATCTAAGGGAAAGAAAACAAATTTCTCGAGATGAAGGTTACTTTTGACAACCACCTGTTTTACATTTGACATAAGCATAAATATTAGAATAATACAAATAGAATAGAGCATGAGGAAGATGTGCAAAGCAACAATGAGAAATAAACATCTTAAATAGGCAAAAAAATGTTTTCCAACCACCTGTTTTACATTTGACATAAGCATAAATATTAGAATAATACAATTAGAATAGAGCTTGAGGAAGATGTACAAAGCAACAATGAGAAATAAACATATTAGAATAGAGCTTGAGGAAGACGTGCAAAGCAACAATGAGAAATAAACATCTTAAATAGGCAAAAAAAAAATCACATATTGATTAACAAATGAGTCATGATCTATTTTTTGATTGGTTGTTGAAAAATAGAAGACTCATAATTCATTTTGATTGGGTGATAAAGAAACATTAAATGAACATTTCAATATTAGGATGCCAAGTGTACTATCAAAATAAAATAGGGGAAATGTTTATAATAGAGATTAACATGATGTAAGTGTTTATAATAGAATTTTCAAAAAAACATGGATCCTTCTTGTATCATTACGTATGACAAAGTTATAAGCTATAGAACTAACTGATTAATTTAAGATCCAAGTGAGCATAATCTAAACATAAAGAACCAAGTATCCATGAATCATTCATTCAAATCAGTATCAATAGTGATACATAAAGACAAATCCCAGTCCAAGACATACACATAGGACCTGGTACACTCCATATAACAAAAGACCACACTACACTATCAATGTTATAAATAAAACAGAACTTCTCCCAACTGTCAAAGTGCATCAATTTTGATTGCAGTTCCTCGAGGCAGTCGTCGAAGTGTGCAGTAGTGTTTCCAATCCCCTCCAATTTCATAGTGCAATTCAGGGCTTTTCAACGAATGCATTAGTGCATTTCCATACATGTCTCATGCCATCAGTAAAATAATAATTCCTTGTGTCTTTTGAAAGAATCGACTCCAAATAACGATCATAAGTTAGCGTCTGCGATGAATGAAATACAAAAATACTAACTGGTTAGAATATCATAGATGCACAGTAATATTTGTTTGATGTAGATGATGATTGTCAAAATAATTACTACCAGAAAATCCGATTGTACATCATCCTCACTTAAAAACTTGACAGAACTGTATGTAAAGTTCCTGAGATCATGTGCATAAGGAATAGGAAGACTCCCCATTACAAAGTACAATCCCATATGCTCCGGAAACATAAGTCGGTTCAATCTTTGAAACAACAGCATAGAATATTTTGGATACACGATCTCCTCACCATAATGATCCTTCACTTGGATGACGGATCGAGCTGGTTGAATGTTGATCAAAGTTACAAAACCACTATCTTGTAAGTCGTAAACATTATGGAGTTCAAGCCATCCAGCACTGAAGCATAATCTTCCGTTTATCTTCTCAATTAGGACTTCAAATTGATTGTAGGCAGGATCATTAAAGAACACAAAACGTCTCAAGTTCGACCCCAAAGTCTCGATCAACAATGTTGCAGGCAATTTACTTTGTTCTGTAGTTAGAATAGTTATGAATTTTTTATGAAGTGGCTATGAAATATCACAATTCACAATAAATGATATGAAATTTAAAGTTGCCATGTATTCCACTTACATTTTAAATCCTAGATATAATCAACAAAGGCATGAAATGGGGGCACATGTGCAGTTGAATAGATTTTTTTTAGATGAAATAAGTTGAGCCCATAAAAACTCCATATTCAATCTCCATCTACAATTTTCCAGATAGTTACAACCATTTCCAAGTGCAGGACATAGCAATAAAACCCAAAACAAAATTGGACCGCATGAAATTAATATTAATGAGAGGTGGAATCCAAAGGAAAAAGTACCAGAACGTGAACAATCATAATGATTTCTATCAATCACTCACCAAATCTTTTGTTTCTCTTTCCTTTTATATTTCTTTCTTGCCTATACCTCTCACACTCTAACTTTGGTTGCCTGCATTTAGATTGACTCATGAATAATTATGCCATGTAATCACTACATGATTTTGAGAGTTTTTAAAAAACACTTTCTAACACATCTAGAAACTATTTTAGCCAATTTCGATATACTCTTTGTGATAGCTTATAAAAGAGTCTACAACTTAAATTTAAAATTAGAACAATTTGACCATATTTTCTTTTCTGAAATAGAAATAAGTCACATATAAGCTCTTAATTTAACTGTATATCTAAAGTGAAGTGACTCTCATGTGAGACAATATTCCTCTACTAACCACCAAGAGGCTTACATATGAAAGATGAATAGAACAACATAAAGCAAAGGAAATTTTTAAAATGGGAATTCAAAATAGAACGATAGAGATGTAACCACAAACCTATTCATTATTGTATATATTAGAATAGCAATATGAAAGTTGAAGTCACAATGAAATCTTTGTTGTATTGTATAGTGTAGATGGATTCCAATCAAAGCTGCACATAAACAACCAATGTGAAATGGGAAAATTACATTCTCAAGAACAATGAAACAAAACAACAATTAGAATTTCAATCAAATTTTCATAATATATGATGTGTCAATCTTCTACTATCTACCTTAGAACACAGAGAACCACATGTTGAAAACACATTTCGATTATAAATAATGGAATTCGAGCTATACCGTGTAGCATGCGCTTGCAGCGATAATGCAAATCAATGAAAGGAAATAGTAAACGAACTGAGATACTGAGAGAGATCGATCGAAGAAGCAGATGAGAGCAGTGGAGAGAGAAAGAGAGATGAACGACGAACAGATTTTCGGTTTGAGAAATAGAGAGTTGATTCAAAAAAAATTTAACACCGCAAATATATTATGTCTCATCCTTCGATTGTGTGGGTATGGGGTTGGAGTTGTGGAGAGGAATCAGAAGGGACATGGCGTTGATGATTTTCGAATCAAAGTGGAAGAAGGTGATAGAAATTGGAGAAGAATGAATGACAGTAACAGATGGGAAGGGTGAAAAGGCTCCATAAGAAATAGCAATGGAGAAGATCATAAGAAAGAGAGAAGTTGGAACACGAAGAAGAAAGAGAAATTTTAGAGAAAATAGTAGCAATACATAATTGCAATTGGTTCCAATGCAAGCCAAGCCATATAGTTGTGTGATTAAATGAGGTTGGGAATACCGATCCCCCGTAAAGGAGTGAGTATAGGATGGAAATGTGGGATTTAAATTTTAAATTAGTGGCGCCAATTTTTTTTAGGTTTAGGGTTGGAGTGTTAGCAAGGATTAGATATAAAGATTTTCTTTTATTTAGGTCGCTGTTTATTTTGTTTTCTTTTCCTATTTATTATTCTGTTCATCTTTTTCATTCTCTTATTTCTGTTGAAAACAATATATATGATAAATTTGGATTTGCAATATCTCTATTGTTTTTTATTTCTTAAATTTGCACCCAGTCTTGCGTTTTATTCTATGAATATACAATTTACCTTTTGAGATTATTCAAAGATGTCGATATAATTTGTTCTTTTGTGCAATAAATAACCGACGAAGTTGAAAAATTGCAGTTGAACTAGCTTTTTTAAGTTTAGTTGTAAGTTTAAAAAAAAATTGTTTTGCTAGTGTGAAAGATTAGGATTGGAATTGGATACATCACATTTATTGATATTATTGTTGTGTTTAACATTTCAGAAAATAGAACTTCCGTTTTTTATACCTTTTGAGCTACTCTCAGACTCTTAAGGTGTGCTTGGATTGATGGTTTAGAAGGGGAAAGGAAGAGGAAGTCTCACTTTTATTTTTTAAATTACGAACAATGTAAAATGTTTTTTTTTTCCTTTTTATAAATAAATTAAGTGTTTTTGAAGTATTATATGATAATTTATCATGTTGTTAATTTAATTTTCTATAAAACACACCCTTATAAAACTCACGAGTATAAAACATTGATCTTCTAATATAAGACGAAGCACCATTATTTTCTTCTTTTGCAGTTATTATTTCTATCATCGCCTTTCGGATCTAGAGGCTCTTTTGTTTATCTGCGATATTATTGCTTAGTTTTACTTTTTATTCTTTGATTGCATTTACTTTAACACATAATGAAGTTGCCTTTTTAAGTTTAGTCGTAGTGTTTATGACTTTTTGTTCATTTTTTCATCGGTGAAAAGTTAAAATTATTTTTTTGTCAAGTAGTTTAGTGGTTGAAGCTCACACATTTTACATGTGGAGAAGTGGGGTGTTCGGGGTTCAAAATCTATTCACTACATATATTATGCAATGTCTCTACTAAGCGAGTTAAGGTCATTGGGACGGTGAAAGGTTAAGATTAGGTTGAAGTCAGAAATAATCTCATTTCTTGATATTATTATTGTGAACCAAGATTAAAACATTTTTTTAAGCGAAGATTAAAACATTTTATTCAACCTTTCGACCTAAAAAAGAAACATTTTATTCAAGGTTTTTAGCTTTTTTTGGTGTGTAAATTATTCGTTTTTTTTAATCTCTTTGCATTTAACAAGTTCCTATGGTTCAAGTATATTTACTTGTACAACTACTTCATAATACTCATGTCATTTTCTCCTTCAAAAAAATACTCATGTCATTTTTACTTCTATTGACCTTATATCAATGTTTTAGAAACCGTAAACCCCACTAGTGGATTTGATCATGATATTGGGTTATTTTGGTTGAACGATTGATTCATTAGATGAATTTATGATCAATCGGATGATTCGATCGTATAACTTCATCTCTATAAAAAAATATATTAGATAACTCCAAAACAAAAACTATTCTAACACGTATATTTTTAAAACAGTCACCATTAAATCTGCAATTGTTTTACCTCGCTAACTCATTTCATCTTCAAATTTAAATCTAAATTTATCCCAAAATTATAGGATATTTGAAAACCACTATTTTTTTTTTTACTATAAATAAGCTCTTAAAAGCCTAATCTCTTTTTTTCTCCTTAAAAAAAGCCTAATCTTTTTTAAATAAAAAATCAATTTAAAAACTCATAAAATGAATTAACTTAAAAGTAATGGATTGCAATATAAAACAATAGAAAAAACTTCAAAATGTCCTCATGAGCATAACTCAATTGACAGGACTTTGCAGTATGTAGGGTTGTGGTTTGAACTCTGAATTCTCCACTTATTCACCTTAAGGATGAATTTCTAATAATTAGGTTATTTGACAAAAAAAAAATCAAAATTGCTAGTCCGATTGCCTAACCGGGGTTTTAACCCTAACTCATCCACTTGTGTGTGAGATTCCAAATAGCTATTAACATTTTGTCTATCTACAAAAAGAAGAACCTTACAAATAGACGGCAACATAGTGCACATATTTCTCCTAGTATATATAAAATCAAGTTCCTGAACAACAAAAAAAAAACCAAGTTTAATAATTAAATATAATAATTATGGTATTTATAATTGTAAGACCATAAATACATTGGAATGATATAAATTTTATTTAAGGGTATTTAACTCAAAACAAGTTGGTGGGCAACCATGCTTAGTAAATGACATTGGACTGATACACTTCATTTAAACTATTCTAACTAGTGTCAAAACAAACACTAAATATTTTTGTCTTTCCACTTTTCTATTGAGCTTAATTGTATATTTATCTATCGCATATGGTTATAAATATTTTGAAATATACCACAGTTAAATAAATATTTAACTTATTTTATCAAAACAAATAAATAAATATTTAACTTATATTATTTCTATATTTCTATATTGTAGTGGAAATTTTTAACTTATATTTTTATTGATTAAGAAGCTCCTATCAAAGATCAAGGAGCTATCTCAAGGACAACGCAACGAATAAACTCAATAGATTTCTATTGACCGAAGAAGGTATCGATAAATGGAGATTTTCAGGTCAATGGGTTGGCAACATGGATTTATCAAATCATTGTTCCGTATGGATGATGTGTTTCATAACTGATTGGGGACCAAAATCATTTTGAATTAACAATTGTTGATTTGAGCACAAGGACTTCAAATCATTTGTGAGAGAATGTTGGAATTATTTTAACATAAATAGTACCAAAACTTATGTTTTAAAAGGGAAATTGAAGTTGTTCAAGGGTGAATTGAATCTATGGAATAAATAGTGTTTGAAATAATCGACCTTAACATTGTTATAACTACATATTTCATATGTCGTAATTGACACATCCAATCAATCAACCAAACTTATTTCGTATTTTTTGTATTTTTCTATCTTTTTACCTTTGTCATTGTTTTATGCATCTCTTGGTGTAACTCAAAAACTCCAAAAACAATTGTACCTAAGTTAAAGAACCCACAGTAGAGGAACATAGTTCCTTCCTCACCGTCAATCTCTTAAATCAAATGGAATCTTACTTAAGGATATTCAATTCAACCTCTACTAAATTCTTGATCCATCTACACCTACAAAAAAAAAAAAAAAATTGTGGCCGTTATGTTTCCCTTTTGTGGGGTTTTTTGAACTTCCGCAAACCAAAAAGTGGTCGTTTTTGAAAATGTAATTTATAAAATAAATGTCGAAACTGGAATACTTATTTTTTTTGTAATTGACCAAGTTTATTACTAATATTTAGGCATTTGCTTAATTTATAACAATCGTAAAATATGCAATAAATTTTTTAAAATAGTTAATAATTTCCATTGAAAGTATGGTCAGTCATAGTAATATATAATGTATTTCAAATGGCAAATGTTGCTAGCAGCACTTCAACCTCTTGAATCCATGGATGAATTAAACACACTTGCACATCATAAAACTCTTGAGGTGTGCCTTCTTAGGATTGGTATTGATTTTAGATTATCACTTGTTACCTTGGAACATATAGTATTATTTTAAGGTACGTAGTTTAATTTTATTTTTTTATTTTTTATGATAAACTGTGGTTTTTACAACTTAAATTAAGTATTTGTAGACAATATGATTTACGTATTTAATTTCATTATTATGTTTTATTTTAATGACTTTCTCGAACCTTTTTTTGGGCTCCGCAACCATAAATAGTGTACTTAATAAAAATTCATTTTCTCCAATCCAACGACCTTTAAAAAAAATTATTGAACGGATCCAATTACTCTGCATCATCATATTTCAATATTGACAGTAATGTTAAAAAAGGATTAGACAATGAGAGAGTGTTTGTTACTATATCACTTCTAATTCATAAGCACCACTTAATTATTTGGTAAGATTTCCAATTGAGAATGGTCTTTCAAGTTTTGTTTTATTAGCAAGCATGCAGCTCCTGTTCACATTGAAAACAATTGGTGTGAACCACTAATGACTTTTTCCCGTTTTTTTGATGAAGAGGAAAATGACTTTTTCCCGTTAAGATGTAAACTTTTTGTTTTTTTCTTTATAAGAACTTGTTACCCCAAAATCAAAGCAAAATATGAGTAGACTTTTTTGTCGAGTAGACTTGGAATTTGGAAACACGACTCCTTCACTGTTTTAAAATTTCATTATAAAAATAAAACACAAATCATTCTTGATATATTTATTTATTGAGACAAATAATACAATGATGCCTCTTATACTCATTTTCACAGGTCTTCCAATGATCTATTGAATTTAGTTCTATCATCACTATTAAGAATTTCATTTCTTTTGCTTTTAACTTTGTTGATCACTTTTTTTTAACAAGTCAAAATGAGATATATCAACAAAAACATCTGCTTCCTAGCATAAGGAGTACAAAAAGAAGCAGAGCACAATTACAAAAACTAATTCAAATAAGTCCAAAAAAGCAAAACAACGGTCAACCAATCCCTAAACAAACTAAGAGTTGATGCCACCACATATGATAACCAAAAGGAAAAAACATTTATAGCTTTCAACCAGGTAAGAGAAGTGATTTTCACCTTCTCCATAAGTTGCACTACCGATTTAACTTTATTAGAGAACAACCTATGGTTCCGTTTACTCCAAATAACCCAAATACAATAGAGCCAAATTAATTGAAGGAAAGAACGGCGAGAATTATATCCACTAGTGAATAAATGAATTGGTGAAAATGATCCATAACATTTTGGGGATCCACAGAAAACACACCAATCAAATTCTTCACAAGTTGCCAAAGAGAGCTAAAAGTAGGACAGTGAATGATTAAATGTGTTGCTGTCTCATTTTGTCCACAACATGAAACACAAAGTTGAGAGTCAAGGGGAATAACTCCACGACGCCATAAATTGTCCTTTGTAGGCCACTTATTGCGGATAAGACGCCACACACATATAGAAACCTTTAAAGGAACACTTTTGTGCCACACCACATCCAATATGTCATCATGACCGTGCATATCTTGCCTCATAAGCATTTGATACACGCCACACACAGTATAGCCATCACCTGCATTTGGACGCCACAACCAAACATCCTGTCTAGAATCCCGTAAAGACACATTAGCCAGTAAAATCATAAGTTCCCCCATTAACTCCTCCTCCCAGGCCAATAACCTACGCCTCCAACCCCAAGCATCCCCTCCGTTATCCCAACCCAAAGCACACATCTCTCCCACCGTCTTGTCTTTATGAATAGACAAATCATATAACCCCCGAAAACCTTCCATCAACTTCGACGACCCTACCCAATAATCCGACCAAAAATACGTATTGAAACCATTACCTACAACTTTCTTTACATTCGCTTCAAACCAATTCCCACCCTCTACACCTATACCCTCCTGAATTTTCACAATCTCTCGCCACCATACCGATCCCCTCCTTCCTCCTTCTTTAAGGCGACCATTATCCTCTCCATAACGAGAAGACAAGACCTTAAACCACAACCCATCCCTATCCACTAGACACCTCCAACACCATTTACCTAACAAAGCAATGTTAAATTCTTTTATTCTCCGTACCCCCAAACCACCAACCACCTTAGTCTTACAAACAGATTCCCAATCAACCTAGGCAAATTTCCTATTATCCTCACCCCCACCCCAATTTTTTTTTAATTAAAATAGATTCAATGGAGGAGATTATACCTGCGAGAGCTCTGAAGAAGGAAAGGGAGTAGGCAGGCAGATAAAGGGTGTAGACAGGCAGAGAAGACATGACGGATTTAAGGAGGATCAAGCGACCACCAAAAGATAAATTCTTACTCTTCCAATCAAACAGTCTAGATTTTATCGATCAATAACTGGTTCCCAAAAGATCAAATGGCGAGCATCACCACCAATGGAGAGACCAAGATACATGAAAGGAATTTTCCCAATTTTGCAAGATAAAACAGAAGCGGCTTCACCCAACCAAGACTCATTCACATTAACACCAACCAACATACTTTTATGGTAATTTACCTTCAACCCTGACATAGCTTCAAATAATGTAAGGATTGCCCTCAAGGCTCTCACATTCGCCCAACTCTTAGTACCTATCAATAAAGTGTCATCTGCAAATTGCAAGTAAGAAATCACAGCAGCATTGTGCGTCCCCACTGAATACCCAATGAACAAATTCTGATTCACCGCCTCAGACATCATAATGTTCAATCCTTCAGTTGCTATGAGGAAAAGAAAAGGGGATAATGGGTCCCCTTGTCTCAACCCCCTCTTCATATGAAACTCTTCAATAGGGCATCCATACACCAAAATCGAAGCAGTTGTTGTACTTACACACTCCTTCACCCACTTACGCCACAAAGTTGGAAAAGCCATCCTCCCCATGACATCATCTAAGTACCCCAATCCACAAAATCGTAGGCCTTCTCAAAATCAACTTTAAACAACAAAAGATCTTTTTTCATCTTTCTCGCCTCATTAACTACTTCATTAGCAATAAGGATCCGTCAATAATTTCATTTCTTTTGCTTCCAACTTTGTTGTAAAGTTTACAAAACGTCAAACGAAATATGGTTATTCATTCTTTTGCAAGGGCAACTATTTTTACATCAATTTCTTTTTATTTTCTTATTATTTATTTTGATGCTATTATGATTAATGAAATGAGTTAATTTTATTTTTGAGGACAAAACTAGTTATTCTTAAACAATGTTTTGAGTTCGCATCCCGTTGATGGAAAAAATTAAATGTGGTTGTGAGAAAAGACACCATTAAAGACTGTGAATTAAGTAAATGAGCATAAAGTAGCACCTTTAGTGTTATTTTTTAAAAATAAAAAAAAAGTAAATTTTAATGTAAATGTATAAAGAAGAAAAATACGAAAAGTGCAATAGAATGGTGAACAGTTAAGGCGTATACGACTGCGTCAATTCATACGCGGCGTGGCCACCAGCCTGTTGAAAAGACTTAAAAGTGGGGTCAATTTAAAAATAATCATTTTCTATAAATTAAGTTGGCAAAATTATGTAATTTGTCCTTAATTTAATTTTAGATAAAATTTTGTCCTTTATATTTTTTATGTTTCAATTTAGTCCTTTATATTCTAAAATGATAATATCTTATTATTTTTTATGAAATTTTTTCAATGAAATCTGATTTTCTATATTTGTACGATAAATATTTGATTTTGTTTATGAGTTTGATGATTTTTTTTTTTTTTTTGGGTTTTTGATTAGTTTTTTCATAAAAAGGATAACTAAGTAAACATTTTATAACATAAAGAACTAAATCAAGACAAAAAATAAATGACGAAAATGCTACCTAAAATTAAGTTAAATGACGAATTGTGTAATTTCGTCAATTAATTTTCATGCAAAGAACAAGTAAAAAAAAATTATGCGTGCTTTCAATCAAATTACTTTAAATTTATTCAAAAAATATATAAAATACTTTAATATATATTTTTAACGATATGCCATAAACTAATTTTAAAAAGTGATATCATAATATGATTTGATAAGATACATACATAAAAAGTCGTATATTGTCGATATATATATAAATTAAATTTATAAAAGTATTTTCAAAAGAAATATATATACATATATATATATATATATAATATACTTTTTTGTCAAATATTCTAGTTTTTTTTATGAACTAAGAGTGAGATGAACATAGGGAGAAGCATTGACATCTCAACTAGATTGCCACCTCCATCCTAATGGTGAGGTCTTCACCATTTAAGACTCAATACCTAGTAGACACCCCATTGAGGGGGGAAATAATTTGGGGGTCTCTTAAGATACTTAAAACTTCATTCTTAAGTGGATCCTACATCATTTTTTAATAAAATAATCATTGTTGAGTTGTTTTTATTGAAATGTAAATGATAAAGAGTTATTGGTGAGACTCATTTAGATATTTTGTTAGAGTTTCTATTGGAGTTCTTGAGTACATATTAAGTATTATTATTAAAAAAATTATAAAAAAATTATGTGTCCACATGAGACCTGTTGAAGACCTTAAGATTAAGGATCTCCATTGTAGATACTTGAGAGTAGAAATATGGGGAGTGTCTTAACTTGCTTTTGCCAACATGTCCCACACCTTGTCAATTTGGATACCACTCGTTAATGTGACGGGAGTGGCAAAAAATGGATACGTATCCAATCTTGGCAACGATAGCAATCTTCTACATTTTCATCTCTAAATAATATTTTATGGAGACACTGGTTAATGATAATAAAAATGAAAAATATTATTAAGGGCACTACTAAGGGATAACAAAAAAGGAAGTTATTACTAAAAAAAAATGAATTTTTTTTGATATTTTATGGATTGATTACACAATTTTCAGTACAATAACTATTATATATTTTTCCTTTTCTTAGTATCTTTTAACCAATGTTCTAGGGCATCGGTTAACATTTCTCTTTTATTAATTAATATCATAAAAACATAATTTAGAAGAGTGATATGAATAAATAATTGGGAGTATATGGTAAGATTAGTGGGACCCACTTTAGAGTTTTGAAAAAGTGGTATGAATATTTAAAAAATGGATTTGAGTGATTTAAATAATGAAAAAGTCTGAAGTAATATAAAATATTATGTGAGACTCATTTATACCATCCATATAAATGACATGGATGTGAGTGCTCTAAAAACTTTTGTATTCTGTCTTTCACTCGTAATAATGAGGTTTCAAATATTCCAGTGATTGTAATTTCATCCAAATTTAATTCAATGTCTTAAATTTTTTTTTTTTTGTGGTGGCCGAGGTTTGAACCTCTAACCTTGTATATATTATGCATTGTCGATAACAATTCAACATTTTTATCAAATGAGTTATAACAAATTTATTATTATTCTCTTATTTATTTATATGACAAAAAGTTTATCCACTTTTTTTTAAAGAAAAAGTATATCTACTTTTCATCACAAAGTTATTATTTTCATTCCATATATTTTTCCCTTTTTTATATCTATATCCATTATTTTATTTTCCAAGATTCCATTAATTTCTTTGAGCCTTTGATTCTTTCAATCCAATTTCTCTTTCGGATTATTCACTCCCAATTTTTTTTTTCTTCTAAAAAAACACGTTTTCTCTCTTCTTTAGTTAGTTGACAAATTTTTACTTCTTCTTTCTTCATGTTTCAAAACTATTCAATTATTTTCAATTAATTTTTTTTTCATAAATCACCAATTTCCACGCAATTTCCTTCACAATTTTTCCTCTGATTATTCTTCACAGAAAAATTTGAGTTATTGAACACCTTCTTTCTTAGTAATTCTACTCCATTTAATTTTCAATACCAAATTTCTGCATAAACAGCATTACCTTTTGAAATAATCTTCTGGGGTGTCAATTTTTTTGATAAAGTTGACATTTTGACTTCAATATTCTGATACCCTTTGAGTTTTTTTTGCTGAAATTATAGAAAAAGTTTATATTTTGAATCAAGTTTCTGATACCCTTTTGAGAAATTTTGTGTTTTGGTTTAAATAATGAAGCTTGTGGTTCGTGTGATTGAGGCAATGAATTTGCCACCAACGGATCCAAATGGGTTGAGTGATCCATATGTGAGGTTACAATTAGGAAAACAAAGGTTTAGGACAAAAGTGATTAAGAAGAGTTTGAGTCCTAAGTGGGATGAAGAGTTTAGTTTTAAGGTGGATGATCTTAAAGAAGAGTTGGTAGTTTCTGTTATGGATGAAGATAAGTTTTTGATTGATGACTTTGTTGGTCAACTTAAAGTTCCTATGTCACTTGTTTTTGATGAGGAGATTAAATCACTTGGTACTGCTTGGTACTCTTTGCAACCTAAAAGCAAGAAGACAAAGTACAAGGAACCTGGTGTGTGTGTTGTATTGCTTAACTTTACTTTTTCTGTACTTTATCCAATGGTACACTGCTTTATTTAGTTAGCATTTGTGTGGCTTTTTAATTTATTCCCTTGCTCAACTAGCAGAGTTTTATTGGTTAGACTTTAGTTACCTTCTGGTCGAACTCTAGATTGTCAGGGGTCTTTTCCTCTTTCCAGAGGATTAACACTAATAAACTAGCAGTTTTATTGTTTTCTTATTTTATACGCAGGCCCCAATTTAGTCCTCTAAGGGTTAGCCATCTATGAAGTACTGACACGAACACAACACTAGTAATAGTTATAGTTTGAGAAAATTGAATAGTTGAATGTGACCACATGCGTCAGTGTTGTGTCATTGTCGGACCAAGACATGTGTCAGACTTCTGAAGTCTTAGTGCTACATAGTTAGACATATGAAACTGCTCCCCGATGTCATTGTATGATATCAATTTGTTCTAAGTAAGTAGTTATTTTTGAACTGTTTTTATGTCAAAGGTTTCATTCAAAGATTGAGTTGATGTGCTGGTCTTTCGAGAATCAACTAGATGTTTGGATAATCTTTCTAGTTTCTAGGATCAAATGATAGGTTTAGGTCTTATTTTATTGACTTAAATTTGTGCTGTTTTTATATTGATTTTGTCCTTAAAGTGGAACCTCAACTCCTCAAGGCTTTATGGAAAAACACGCTTACTAACTGTGAACATTAAGATATGAACCATAATTTTGCCGGTATTTTGGACTTAAAATTCTGGCATTTGGTTTTTTTTTGGCAGGTGAGATTCGTTTGAGCATATATTTTGAACTGAAAACTGCGTCTATTGAGTCAAATGTTCACGGTGATCTAGTATTCCATCCAAGAAAATTTGCCGATTCTATTCCTGAATCGCCTTCAAGATCTTCCACTGGATATTCAAGCTCATCTTCTCCTGCTAGGGAAGAAGTTACATCTGTTAAGGATGAAAAACCCGGTACACAGAAATCACTCACAGGAAGAATTGCTCATATATTTAATAAGAGTTCTGACATGTCGTCAACCCTATCGCGTAGAAGCGTTGACTCAGACCAAACTGAAATTAGTAAAGAGGAAGTTATCGAGGTCAAGACTGAGGATCAGTCTTCGGACGTGACATTTGACGAAGCTATGAAGAAACTGCAGTCTTCAGATCAAGGAAGTGAAATTCCTACCAATTTACCAGGAGGGTTGTTAGTCGATCAACATTATACAATTGCGCCAGAAGACTTGAACACATTACTCTTTTCTTCCGAATCGAATTTTCTCAAGTCGTTGGCTGATGTACAGGTTAGTACCGAACTACAATTAGGACCTTGGAAGTTTGAGAATGGCGGGGAGAGCCTCAAAAGATTAGTGAGTTACGTCAAGGCTCCGAGTAAATTAATTAAAGCAGTCAAAGCCTTTGAAGATCAGACATATTTAAAAGCTGATGGGAAGAACTTTGCCGTTCTAGTCAGTGTCAGCACTCCTGATGTTGTGTACGGGAGTACCTTTCGGGTAGAAATACTTTATACAATCACACCTGGACCAGAGTTGCCCTCAGGAGAACAGTGTTCACATCTGGTTATATCCTGGCGAATGAATTTCTTACAGAGCACCATGATGAAAGGAATGATTGAAAATGGGGCTCGGCAAGGTGTGAAGGATAGTTTTGAACAATATGCCAATTTGTTAGCTCAGGATGTTAAACCTGTTGATCTAACGGAACTTAGTTCCAGTAAGGAACAGGCTTTGGCATCATTACAAGCAGAGCCACAATCAGATTGGAAGCTGGCAGTGCAGTATTTTGCTAACTTCACAGTAGTCTCAACAGTTTTCATAGGCCTGTATGTGCTTGTCCACATATGGCTTGCTGCTCCGAGTACAATTCAAGGGCTCGAGTTTGCTGGACTTGATTTGCCAGATTCAATAGGTGAATTTGTTGTTTGTGCTGTCCTGGTTCTTCAAGGTGAACGCATGCTGGGTTTTATCTCACGCTTCATAAAAGCCAGAGCACAAAAGGGTAATTGCGTGCTGATTGAATTAAATACTTATGGTTTCAAAAATTCTTTTTTACTTTATGTCTCCGACTTGGGCCCTATTCAGATAGATAAACAACTTAATTAAGCGCGTTTAGCATAAACTCCTATTATATAATTGCTCATAAATAAGCTTTTTCTACAGCAAATATAAAATAATTTATGAAAATAACAACAACAGCAACAACAACAACCAAGCCTTATCCCACTAAGTGGGGTCCGCTACATGATCAAATTACGCCATAGTGTTCTATCATAAACCATATTTGGATCCAACTCGTTGACCTCTAAATCCTTTCTAATGGTTTCTCTTATAGTTTTCTGAATTTATGAAAATAAGCTCAGAACAATTTATGAGTATGTCATAAGTTGTTTCTATAAGCTCTCCCAAGCAGTCTCACAAGTACTTATGCTAGTTGATAAGCTCAAATAAGTCAAGCCAAACAGGCCCTTAGTCTTACTGTTAATGGATTGGCCATGATTTGTTTCTTTCTTGTCTCTTGTGTCTTTACTTAATTTGATGCCCTAGTGTCTTGGTTTATGCTGATTTTTTTTTGTCCTCCAATATCAGGTAGTGACCATGGAATTAAAGCACAAGGAGATGGATGGTTATTAACTGTTGCCTTGATTGAAGGAAACAATTTAGCTTCTGTTGACTCTGGTGGCTTCTCTGACCCATATGTGGTGTTTACTTGCAATGGGAAAGTAAGAACCAGTTCAATCAAGTTCCAGAAATCTAATCCTTTATGGAATGGTGAATATCATAATCCTCTTAATAAACTGAATACAGTACTTGTTTAATTAATTTTGTTAAGAGCATGCATTCTCTTTCTTTACAGAAATATTTGAGTTTGATGCAATGGATGATCCTCCTTCTGTGATGGATGTGGAAGTTTATGATTTTGACGGGCCTTTTGATGCAACTACATGTCTAGGGCATGCTGAGATTAATTTTCTAAAAGTAAACATCTCAGATCTTGCTGATATATGGGTTCCTCTTGAAGGAAAGTTAGCTTCGGCATGCCAGTCTAAGTTGCACTTAAGAATTTTCTTGGACAACACTAGAGGTGGAAACGTAGCAAAAGACTATTTAAATAAAATGGAAAAAGAGGTTGGGAAGAAGGTATGTAATGTAAAACACTTTGTTTTCTCTGTTTGATACTCCTTTTTCATTATCCTTCTCATGGTTTTTTGTATTTTTAAAAAATATTGCAGATTAATATGCGGTCTCCTCAAACTAATTCGGCATTCCAGAAACTCTTTGCGCTTCCACCTGAGGAATTTCTCATCAATGACTTCACCTGTCATTTGAAAAGAAAAATGCCCCTGCAGGTGTGGTTTATTCTGTTATGTGATGTTGAAAGTCATGATCATTTTTTCTAATTCGGAATTTTTTGGTACATGCTTCTTTAGTATTATTATCTCATCAAGTTTCCAATGTTTCTTTGCAGGGACGCCTATTTTTATCACCAAGAATAATTGGATTTCATGCAAATCTATTTGGAAAGAAAACAAAATTCTTTTTTCTTTGGGAGGATATTGAAGAAATCCAGGTTGTTCCTCCTACATTTTCTTCAATGGGGAGTCCAATAGTTGTCATAACTCTTCGGCCGGGTAGAGGTGTGGATGCAAGGCATGGTGCGAAAACACAAGATGAACAAGGAAGGCTAAAGTTCCATTTCCAGTCCTTTGTATCGTTCAGTGTCGCACACAGGTAGAAAAAAGTCGTTTTATATTATTGTATGAACTGATTTCTTATATAGACATATATGCCACTTGTTCTGAAATCTATCATGTTTTCCATAACTGTTTTTTATATACTTCCATTTTTATAGACATATTTCTGTGTGTTGAGTCTAGTCCTTTGAGGTTGTTCAGAAAATGCATCCTGTTAAAGATGTCAGCATTTTCAATCTACAATTGCAACTCTTTTGGTTGATTCTTACCTGGACAGTCTAATGAATATTTTGCTGACACTATTCGTATCTTAACTGTACTATTCTAGAACAACACTAAAACCCTGCCACCTAATAATGAAAGTTTGAATGTAGCTTAATTCCCTATCAAATTTATATTCAATTGTAGTTTCATGGACCTCTAACAACATGGTGTCAAAATAATTTGCATAATTTGTTTGTGTGCATTTTTTCATGTATTACTCTGTCATACAAAATCAATTTGCTTAGTGATGAGATGCGAAGAAAAACCATGCTATTTATTTATATGATTTTGATCTCATGATGACGACAATGGCACAGTTCCGTAACTGCTTGTACAGTACATGAATTATGAAAATATCTGCTTTATTTGTTTATCATTTTTCACAATAGCGGTTATTCTTCACTTTGGCTTTTGTGTGTGAATTGTTAACTGCCAAATATGTTTCCCTAGTTTTGGGAATTTTTCTGGGTCATCTAACTTGTGCACTGGTATGATATGAAATGATATATTCCTATCTCTAAGAAATTATCTGCAAAACTAAAATAGATAGTAATATGAAATATATCCTATGTTACTTATAAACTATTTTGGTGGTGATATAGGACAATAATGGCTCTCTGGAAGGCCAGATCCTTGACTCCTGAACAGAAGATGAAGTTTGTTGAACAGGAATCTGAAACCAAAACCCTTATAAGTGAAGATAGTTGCCCGTTCCTTGTCGTGGATGATGTCAGCATGGCAGAAATTTATTCTTGTTCTCTTCCAATTCCTGTAATCTCTCTCTCTCTCACACACACACACACACGAGCTCGTGCTCGGCCACTGCAAACTATCAGTTCCTTTTTTGAATTCTTTGTACAATTTTCCAAATGTTCTTGTGTTTGATTGTGGTTTTTTTCGCGTTATTTTGTTATAGGCAAGTTTCCTGATGGAGATATTTAGCGGGGGTGAGGTTGACCGTCGGGTCATGGAAAATTCTGGTTGTCTTAATTACTCTTATACCCCATGGGTATCAGAGAACAGTGATATCTCTGAGAGGGCAGTATATTACAAATTTGAGAAGCATATTTCAAGTTATAAAGGTGAAGTGACAAGTACTCAGCAAAGATCTCCCCTTTTGGATGGAAAGGGTTGGGTTGTTGAAGAGGTTTTAAATCTTCATGGTGTTCCTCTTGGTGATTATTTCAATGTGAGTGACCAATTTATCTTTGTGTTCAATGATTTATCTGTTCTTGTAATCGTTATTTGGTTCTCATCTCCTGTGTCACTGACTATTGCCACAGATACACATTCGCTACCATATAGAGGATTTACCCCCAAAAGCAAAGGGGTGTAGAGTGCAAGTATTCTTTGGAGTTGAATGGCTGAAAAGTACAAAGAATCAGAAAAGGATTACAAAGAACATTCTACGAAATCTGCAGGAACGTCTTAAAGTGACCTTTAGTCTAGCTGAGAAGGAGCTTTTACCAAGATAGCAAATGAGACTTGGACTTGGAAGTTAGCTGATAGTATGTCAGCACAAATGTCGGTTCCATTCAAGGACTTGGACTCGATTGTATGATGCATCAGATTATAACGTTCATGTGATTGTGTTGTTTGTCCTTGGATTGCACGACAATCCTAACTTCATTGAATATCAGTGGAACTCTGACCAGAGCTAGAACAATCCTGAGAACTGTGCTGGTCTTCAAACCAGATTACTCACCAGAGCTAGAGAGATTACCAGATTGTTCCATTGTGCATAACCATGACTATGGCAGGAGATACTCAGATTGTAACAGCATAGTTGTTAGCTTATCACCAGGGTCAGGAACATGTATACTAATTATTGTTAAGATTGTGACAGTTGACAGTAGTGGTCAAGAAATGCTTTTTGTCATACATGAAATGTAGAAATATTTTATGCCTTAGAAGGCTATGACATCAATTACACTGATCCTTCAATTCCTTATTAATTGATTTGTTAAAAATTTATGACAGGGTTTTATAAATAGATAATTTGAAACACATTTTGAGTAATATGGTATTCTTTTATCTTGTTTTTTTTTTCTCTTTCATTTTACATTAGTGAAAAGTGCAATTAGTAATCTAAATTAGAGCTGTAAAATGGGATGGTCCGTCTTGCTCTGTCCCGACAAGTTCAATACTTTAATGACTATTGCTTTTCCCATCCTCCTATGTTCTCGCGCGCCCTGTAAAATTCCAAAAATATCTTTGGATTATGAAATCCGAATTCTATTTTCCAGAAATTTTTGGATTATATAATCCGAAAATCTCTTTTACCAGAATTTAAATACACTTAACTTTATTTTATATTATTTAGATGCCAAGATCATAAAATAAACGCAAAATTAATACAAATAAAATCTTATTTTATAAATATAATTGATACATTTACAATAAAGTTGAAGCTTAAAGCTTATGACTTAGAATTATTAAAACACCTAAAACTTTTTTTTGGCAAAAATAAACGATATTCATTCATTCAAATTGATAGAGTACATCGATACAATACAAATCCAAATTCGCTAAAAACAAAAAGGATGAATCTGTGAACAAACTCACAGCATCCATGTTAATAGCATAAAACGGCAAAGTACATATGCCT
>Ga0228711_1004423_pt1 | contig 21628 bp, 10 predicted proteins | sample MedpolnodulmetaG_2_FD_177996 | JGI IMG/M metagenome (GOLD analysis project Ga0228711, IMG submission 177996) | Root nodule microbial communities from Medicago polymorpha collected in Santa Monica, California, United States - brown nodules | ecosystem: Host-associated > Plants > Roots > Nodule...
AAGTTCATAAAATAAACTCTCAATCAACTTTGAGAAAACAATCACACAAACTTCTAGTTGTGAGTTGACAACAAATATACATGTGATCATTTAGTTGATGCATAAAATATCTAAGTGATCCACATGAACGATATTGATTACAAATATCACCTTATATAACTTCTATCAAATTGTCAACTTTCTTTGAAAACCAATAATACACAAATATTTTTTTTGTTGGAAAATCTTCTGGTTTTTCAATAAATGTCCATAGAAACTGTTTACTATTTTTGCATCATATTAGATCCGGGATAACCCAATTGGTCTTGCCAACTAAAAACTTAATATAATATGCAAACTTCTGGTTTACGCTAATGTGCACTTCAATTGCACTAATATAAGTGTAGTATAAATCAAAGGAACAAGTAACTTTTCCACTACACTAATATTCTCCATCGTATGTTTCGTAATATATAGATATTTAACATCTCCATTTTTCTTTCAATATGATATCCATTTAGATGGATATCTTAAAACTTAACAAAATTGTATTAGAATGCAACCTTAATGTGTAATTTTGTTACTCTATGTAACAATACATTAACTCTTCAGGATCTTTGAGTAATCTTGTAGATCTTCGGGAACTGCATCACAAATGATAAGAAAAATCATTATTTGAGCAACCCTTCAGGGATTGTTTAATATTTTTAAGAATTGTCATTTGAAAGATGATTTGTAAACTTTTGGTTTACAATGATATGTGTTTCATTTGTTTTTATCCATTTGAAGTTTGAAACATGATTTGTAAACTTCTGGTTTACAATAATATATATTTCATTTAGTCTAATGTATTTGAAACAATAATGAACAACAACTAAATTCTTCCCAAATTATATAATGAATATTCTAAAACCTTGATTTATCTGTTGCATTACCATAATTATATCAATATACCAAACACAAAATTTCACGAATAAGTAAAAGTTTATAAATTATGAAGTTTTTCATTCAAGGTCGTATTTAGGCAACACAAATTGTCAATAAAATATTTTTTCAAAGTTTGACTTTTCCAAAATGTAAATTACATGTGAGATCAAGATAAAATGAATTTATTTCATCAGAAAATATACATATCTATCATTTAAGATTTATGAGATAATAATCTTGAATGATTTAGAAGTTAATAAGAGAACATCAATTCATAGAAGATATTTTCAAGAATTATGTAGAGAAGAATTTGTGCTTACCGTGTAATTCAATCATTCTAGAAGTCTTATACAATAAGAGAGAAGAAAATCATAACCAAACTTCTATTTTAGAATAAGGAAACAATCTTGCAAGATTCAATCCATATAATAGAAATATGATCGTATCAAGAAAATCTTTGATCAAACATTAATTTTCCAACTGATCTAAGTTTATACTAATGAAATTTTATGACCTTGAGATTTATCAGATTAAGAGTAATCTCTACTATATAAATTACTATAACCACGACATTTGTTATATAAAACAAATAGTACGAGTCATTCACTTCTGGGAATGATGTTCAATGTGACATTTCACCATTTTAATCAAGAAACATTGTTTGTTCAATTATAAGTGTGACTAATCGTACACAATATTCTTGAAGAAATTCACTTGTTTGCTACTTCAGAAGCATATTCGAGTGGTATAGAAATACACATATTGTCTTATATTTTCACCCTTCTCTTTTTTCCCCCAGATCAAATAGATCTTATAAATTTCTATTATGTTTTAAATGTGTAGTTCTTCAGGAATACAGGATCAAATCATCATAAATGATGATCAATAAAAATTATTTCTTTAACCAATAGTTTAAAGGATGCTTTTAACATTAAATATTTACTTCTTCAGGAAGCATGTCCCAAATGATCAATATCAAAGTCTTAGTTCTTCAAGAACTATGTTACTTTTTTATTTTTATTTTTATACACATATATTCCTTCAAGATTTTTTTTATTTTTTTAGCATTAGTTCTTCGAGAACTATACCGCAATTTGAAAATGATATTTGAAAATATTACTTTGAACAATCCTTTAAGGATGTTTAGATATTAGTTGTTCAAAACCATGTCACAAATCTTCAAAATAAATTCATTAAGCAATCCTTTTATTGGTGCATTAATATTTTTTTTGAAGAAATGAAAATGGGATATATTAACAAAGGCGATGTAGTCTCATCAGTACAAGACGTACCTCCGAGAATACCCCTACTAAAAAAGAGTTATACAAGATATATACAAGACTATGGTCAGTCGAGGCCCAAACACCGCATAGGGTCCGACCACCAACTCTGAGAGCCATACACAAACGTAGTGTTTCTCGCTTTTAGCCACCACAAAGAATGAAATTTAACTTTATCTAAAAGCTGTATAATAGATTGGTGCATTAATATTGAATTTTAGTTCTCCGAGAATTATGTCAGAAATGATCTTTATAGACAATAAATTCTTTTTCTTTTCCATAAGCAACCCTTCACAGAAAAATATCTTAATAGTAAAAGAGAAAATTAATCAAACAGATTGATCATGCTTATTTAAAAATTAATATAACAAGTCTAATTGTTTGTAGTTGAATATATTTTTTTCTTTCAAATTTTCACATTATCTAAATTGAAGATTATATCAAAGTAAATTTTTTTTTTTGGCAAGATTGACCACACTATGAAATGAAAGTGAATGCTATTCAATTTGTGTGTGTTATATAACTATGCAAAATTTTGTGTTATATTTTTCCAACAATCGGTTTGTAAAAAAATGCTGATTTGCTCCTAAAATATGTGTTGTATTATGTGTGTATCTTGAATTGATTTGTTCCATAAATCTGTATGCTAATTACGTGTAACGTGGTATCAATGCTATTGATAAACACTCCTTGATATTAATTAATTTATAAGATAATTACTACAAACTAAGTGATGCTATTTCTTAGGTGATAAGTGCAACACGTGATGACTAGTGACTACGTGTACTTCATTTAAAAAAAATATAGTTCTCATAATTAGTTGAGAAAATGCTACATGTTAAAGTTATAGTTACATATTTATCGGATAAAAAAAAAGAGTCTATTACTGATATTATATTATACGATGAGGATTTTAGGACCTCCATACGATGAGGATACAATTACTCATGCAACCATTACGTTTTAAAATGGTAGCTATTCAAATGTTATTCCTCACAAGATAAATGCACAAATAATAACAATGAAAATCATAGTTTACTAAAAAAATAATGAAAATCATAGTACCTTTTCAATCCTTCAGGGATGTATATTTATTAAATTCTTTTGAGTTCTGCAACAACTATATACCAAGTCTGATAAATCATTTGTGCAATCTTTTTGGGATGTATCACTATTGAATTCACTAGGAATTCATTACAAAAATTAATTTTTAAGTGATCCTTCATGGATACACTAGTATTGAATTCTTTAGAAATTCATTAAGAAAATTTTGTCCGTGCAATCCTCCAGGGATGCATTAGTACTAGTATTGAATTCTTCATGAATTCATTAAGAAATTTTTTGCTTGCGCAATCCTCCTTTAGGGATACATTAGTATTGAATTCTTCAAGAATCATTAAGAAAATTGAGTTTCTTTATTTCTTTTTTAAAGAGTCCTTCAGTGATGCATGAAAGTTGAATTAAAATAAATACACACTATATAATTTGCATAACAATCAATTATGTGTATCTATAAGGCACTGATTCCATTTGGTGGAATTATAGCAGTAACCTATAATCATCGATACAAAATTAAAACATAATTATATATTATAATTGATTAAAGAGGGTCACCTACCTTCATAACAAATTATTACTACCGTTCTGTCGATAATTTTTTTTTTATTACTACCGATTTAAAAACACAAACCATTATCATATATGAATTCATTTAATAATATTATTATTTTTAAAGAACCGTATATGAATTCATAAGAACAATTAAACTGGCATATAAATACCACGAATATCAAAATCAAATACAAAGAGAAAACAAAGAAACTAATTTTTTCATGATTCTATGCAATCACGTAAAATGGAAAGAAAAAAAAAAATGATTAGAGCGTGCTGATAACGTGTTATGAATATAAGTAAATAGAGATATAAATAGAGAAAAGGAGAAGAAGAGAGAATAAGGAGGAGAGATATTCTTATTCATTTATATGTATCTCAATGTTACAAATGAGCTCTATTTATAGGAAAATAAAGTAGTTAATGAACTAAGCTCAATAACCTATTAGTATGACCCATTAACCCATTTGCTATTTGGACATCCACTATTAATATTTATAACAATTCTATATTAAATATTAACAATTTATTTTTTTGGGTTATCACATTATCGGACTTTGTCTTTCACGGTTAATGTTGGAAGTTCTTTATTTTTATTTTTATATTTAATTTATATTTAATTTGTAATCTAAGACTATTCAGTTTAACCAAAAACTAGTTGGTTTTTTTTAAAGTTCTTTTTTATTTTTCGAAAGGGAAAAGAAATTTGTACGAGGATCCATCAATTGTACAACACAACGCTTTCTCATTGTGATAATTTTGAACATTTTTTTCTCTTACTCACGTTATCCTCTCTTATTTTTTCTATTGTTTTTGACCAATAAAAAGAGAGAAAAAGAAAGTTATCGCAAAGATTATTACCAAATAGTTATACAAATATCATTACTCTTCGTTGTATTCCTATGTTGTTAATCGCTAGTTGCTATTTTTCGAAGTTATTAATATGAGAAAAACATAGGCTTTTGTTTTCTTGAAAGGACATAGGCTTTTATTTAGAATATCATTGTTCCACGCAAATCCAAAAAGTACCAAATTCTTTGCTTCCGTGCGTGATTGAAGAATAACACATGTTTCTTATTTTTCTTAGCTCAAACTATATCATTCTTTTTGTTTGTTATAAAATTCAATGCAAACCAAGTATAAATACTTGAATAAAAGTACATGCATCAATGAATGAATGACAATTTTTTGAACATATGAAAGAAAGAGAAAGAGTCTATTTAATTTCATTTCCCCCATCATTTTGATTTTTACGGGGAATAAAGTGACTATATAGTATGTTACATTCTACGATTGTCGTCGTTGTGGGGTCTTAGGAGGGGTTCGAGGGTTTTGTGAATCTAACTTTCTGAGCCGTGCACGTGCGCGGTTGATTCTATCTCTCACGCTTACGCGTTGTCCATCCTTACCTTCTTCCGCCGTGATAGGTTCGGGGTCCCATTCTTCATCTTCTTCCTCATCCACATACTCGGCTTTGGCATCAACAACGTTAACTTGTGCTGTTGTTGGTGTTGATGGTGGACTTGTTGGCCATTTCTTGCTTTTGGTTAGTGAACTATTTTGCTTCATGAAGGATGATTTCATTGTTGGAGCGTTTTCACCTTGCTCCTCACTTTTCTGCAATTAATTAATGTAGCACTATTTGATAAAACAAATGTAACTAAGTGCATATCAAATGAAACCATAGAGGCTAATATAAAAAAAATAAAAATCAATCAAGGTAGTTCCAATTTATTTTTTTTAAATTCGGTATCCGATCCAAGAACCGACTAATCTGAGAGATCAATCCCACCGCCCATTTGCGGGGGCCCCATTTTAAGCTCTATATGAACTTGCCCATCGAAATTGACACTAGAGCGAATCGAACCTGAGACTTTGAGAGGAGCAAACTCCAAGATCCCAAGCCAATCACTAGGCCAACCCCAAATGGGTTAGGTAGTTCCTATTTGAAGGAAGCGTTTACCTGAGCAGTGGGCTTGGCAGAAAGTTTAGAAGATTGAGAAGCCAATTGTTGAAGAGCTTGTACAAATGCAGTTTGTCCAAATTGTGCTAAATATTGCCAATAAAAAATGGCATAATCCCATCCTCTAGCCTTCCACTCTTGTATGGTCCTATCAATATCATTCTCATGCTTTGATACATATGGCCTCAACACTGTCTCATAAATAAAACCAGTTCCCTGCATTTACAACAAACAACACTTCTATAATCTAGATTTATATTAAATATCATTAAAATTAATCAATAAGTGCAAGGAAAAAATGACTATGTTAAAATGGAAAGGGCTTACTTTAGTTTTAGGATACCACATGTAGATAAAGAGCACCAACTTCATCTCTCCATACATTGGCAACCTTCATAAATGAAGTTGATTGTTAAATAATCAACACACGTATAGAATTAATAAAAAAATATATATATATATATATATATATATATATATATATATATAGAGAGAGAGAGAGAGAGAGAGAGAGAGTTATTGTTAAAATGTTCCAGGCTTACCATGAAATAAATATATCCAAAAACTTTTCCAATACCGTGAAGAGTGCCACAATAGTCCTATAAATAGATGAGACACAAATTACACCAAGACATGATTCAAATGCAACAAGGCTTATATGTACCATTTCATGCAATGTTATGTCTATAAAAATAAAAATTCAACACATTTCATAATTGGATATTTCAAGGAAGATTACTTTCCTAAAAAAAATGAAAGGATTCATTTTCTATTTGAATCATAGTTCAAGTGCATAATAACTGGGTTAAAATTATGTCAGACCTTGTCATCATACTTCAACATCATCATATCCATTTCAGAAGAATTTGATTGCGAAAAATAAATAAATGAGATTATAGATTATATACCAATATTTGCACCAAAAGCGAAGTTCCTCAATATCAACCCTATTTTTCTCCACTGTTTTATAGCATTCAAATCCAGGGTATGCATACCCTAGGAGAAGACTACAATAGAAATGAATTATAAGAATGTGACATAACATCACAATGACTAAAAAATAAATAGGAAAATATTCATCCATTATTTTTCTCAAAATTAAATGAACATACATGAGGCATCGATTAATGAAATCCCCCAACATTTTCAACCGCTATAATATACACAAATACAAATTGTGGAAACCTGAAAATCAAACCAAAAAATTAACCCATCAGATTCTGAATAAAATATGTTAAAACAAAAACAAAATAATGTCACAAAAATAACAATTTGTCGTGTTGCATGTTATTGTAAAAATAAATGTCATTTTCTACAAAAAAAAAAACAAGAAGTTGAGAAAAAAGTTGCATGTGTATAACATCACCTGTCGTTTTAGAATTAGATTCTGAGTCCCACAATTGAAAAAGAGGCACCCAAATATTATCAAACCTATAGTCTGGTAATTAGGGTGCCCCAAACAAAACTTCAAATGAAAATCAAAGACTCAAGTTATTTTTTTATATTCTTTAGAAGGTAAAGAAGTTTATTCTTTTGGAAGAATGGCCTCTGATTCTCTCTTTCTCTTGAAACAAAATGAGAAAGAAGCCTTTAATCAGAGGCAACAAAAAATATGCTCAACAATGTAACAATATTGGAATGAAAATTTTAATTTATAATAATAGGAAAATGGAAAATTAGAAGAGAGAGAAAAACAATGAAGGGGTGTGTGTGATTCTCTTTAAATTTAGAATGTAACCGTATGTGTTGGTTTGTGAATTTGTGGGTAGCTTTTCTTTGAAAACGGATGGATTCACGGTTTGGTCGTTGGACATGAAATGCTACCAGGGTAATTTGGTCATTTTAAGATTTTTTATTTATGGATTTTATAGGACGTGGATAAGTGTTTGGTTGTTTGATTAATTTAAATATTTATTTAATTTAACTTAATCTTTGTAAAAAAAAAATTAATTTAACTTAATTTGGTTAACAAGGGAACAAATTTAGTGGAAGAGCACGTTGTGATTGTGGCAGATTGGCTGGGTAAAGCTTAATTATAGATATGATATATATGATATAATGATCTAATTATAATGATGATGGAGAGGTCAACAACCTCATAATTGGGTTAGTGAAATATTAAAGAGTTTGTTATGTATTATTATGTATATATGCGACTAGGATTTGATATGTAGGGCGTGACTCAAACATACAATATTTTTATTCTTCATATTTAACATATGTTTGAAACTATTTTGGTTAGGTATAAGTTGTACGTTAATAAACAAAAGTTTTTGTCATGCAATGCAATTTATAGATTTGGTATCACATAGAAAATAGATAAATGAATGTCTTCATTCGTTTTGATTGGTATGTTTGCGGTCAATTTGAAAGTAACATAACCGTGTGATTTTTTTGACAAAAATAAACGATATTCATTTATTCAAATTGATAGAGTACATCGATACAATACAAATTGATATACATGTCTTTTGATAATTAGAAATCGTCAATTAGATTCATTTTTTGACCTGGTTAAACTATTAGTATGATCATGGATAAAGCTTATACAATATTTTGTATATCCAAATTCCGGCTTCTAGAAATATTCACATTTAATGTCCAAGACACTTTTAATAGTTAGGACTACCTCAATAAATTTTCATGAAAAATTAAATTAAAAGAAAAGATAATTTAAAAAGAAAAAGAATTTTTTTTAATATAGGAATAATATTAAATAAGGTTGACTAATATCATCAATTATTTTCCCTGATATTTGAGTCCAAATGAAGTGTATTCGGGTTTTTCTTTTTGACTAAAAATGAAGTATATTCGGTTGAAGTAGCAAGTATTCATAGAAAAAGCTATCCGTTCAAGTAAAAAATATAGAAAAAACCACATCCCCAATTAAGGTATATAATATATTTGGAAAAATTCAGACTTGACTATATAGTAATTGATAAAGAAAAACCATTGCTTGAAAAGTATCCTGTTTATTCTAAAGAAAAAATCATTACGATCAAATAGTGGAACTTTTCATTATTGAAAAGTATATGCCTATTATAATAGAGTAGTAATTATATATTGTAAATTTTAAAGGGTTAAAACTGTTTTTTAGAGTGATAAATATATTTTTAGTTCTTATAAAATTACGAGCTTCGAAGTTTAATTCCTCAAATAATCATTTTTAGTCTCTATTTACATGCTATAGGGCTGTTTTTAGGACTAAAAATCTCCATTTTTTCCAAAAAGTTTTTAAAATATAGATTATTCTGACAAACTACAAAATATTATAAAGGACTAAAAATAACATTAAAATTTAACAGGAACTAAACTTTAAAGCACATGATTTTATAGGGGCTAAACAAATATTTAACCCAATTTTCAAATATATCTCATTTATGTATGAAGATCATTGTAAAGAGACATTTAATTGTGTCTAAGAGAGTGAAAGGATACAATCAACTTCTAGTTTGTAAGGATGTTGGGTAGTGCGGTTTGGAAGTTAAAAGTCATCCAAACTATAAGATGTTCGTGGTGTTTAAAATGAAAATTAAACCAAATTAATGCAGTTTGGATTAGTTCGGTTGGTGTGGTTTTTTTTAGAGATGTAAGTTTTTGTTTTCAACATTAAAATCAAGTTAAAAAGTTAAAACAAAACATATTTCCGCCAATGTTTTAAATTTCATCCAACATTACAATTACATTTCATCCAACAGTGTTCTAAACAACATAGACTAAATTAAAAAGTGGACAAAAAGTAATCATATTTTGTAAGAAATGCAATAGACTAATATTATATCATTTTGGCTTAATAGCAGTTTTAGCCCCCTAACTTCCCCAAAGTTGTGATTTTGGCCCCCTAAAAAAACTACAAAACCGGCCCCTAAGTTTTGCACTTGTGGTAGTTTTGGCCCCAAGACCAATTTTGACTCGGCCTACGCTGACGTGGCACCCTAAGTGAGGTGCCACGTGTTATTATTTATTTTTTTTGCCTTGGGGGGCCAGAACTGCTACAGTTGCAAAATTTAGGGGGCGGTTTTGTAGTTTTTTTCTTAGGGGGCCAAAATCGCAACTTCGTGAAAGTTAGGGGGCGAAAACTGCTATTAAGCCTATCATTTTCTAAAAGTTCAAGTACCACATAAATACATTTTAGAAATAAAAAACAAAGAAGAAACTTAACAAAATAAGTCATTTTATAAAAGTTCCCATTGAGTTTTTATGTGTATTGGACTAGGACACATATATTTAATTAATTTTTTTTCTTATGTTGGGTTTTGTTTATTTCGATTGATAAAATAAAAACCGCAAACCAAACCAAACTGTGCGGTTGAGTAAGAAAATGATTTGAATACATCCCAACAAAATGCAGTTTTTTTGCAATTTCAGTTTGGTTTGATTTGCGGTTTTTCTATTGAGTTGGTCGGTTTTAAACACCTCTAATTAGAATACAACAATTGAATGTCTAAACAAAGAAAGATGTACAAGTATCATTGAGGAAACGACAAGTAGTCATAAAAAAAAAAAGACAAGTTGATCAAGATTTTAGCAAGCAAGAAAATCCTTCAATCAAAACATTGTCAACAAATACATCATTTGTGCCAAGTCATTCAAGCCATAATCTGAACTTGAGGGTGATTGATATATTCAAATATCAAGACAATCTAGATAAAGTACTGAAGATCACATGCCTATCTTTGATTTGACTCAAAAGCTATTAAGATCTTTAAAGTACAAAGAAGTGATTCCATTGGATTTAATAACCATTAATTGAAAGTATATATGAACCATGTAATATGATATTTAACCATCTTCATGATAGCAATTTTATATCTTCTAGCCATGTTTTCACCGATCCATTATTGTCTCTAAATATTTTCTCATTACGACCTTTGCATATTACCCAAATGCAAGCAAATCAGATGGTGCTGGACCGTTTTGTCAACACCCTTTCGTTATCAATCAACCTCTTAAACTGAATGAAGGTTTGCCTCACTCAGTTGTGTGAAACAATAGATAACTTCAGCCAATTTATAATATGTTGCCAAACCTCTGAAACTAATATGCATTCAAAAAATAAGTGTGAAACATTTTCCTCCTTTCCACAATCAAACAGACAAAACTTTTAAGATTTGTTCAAGACACCTCTTTTAACTAAGTTGTCCCTCGACGTCGACGATATCCTATTTCGTAATATTCTCCACATGAAAACTAAAACTTTTAAAGAAATTAAACCATTTCAAACTGATGCAAGATCCCTTGAATCATTTGCTGCAAATTCTCTTACAATCGATGCATAAGCTACGTACTTTTATCGAATAACCATTTCTAGACCAATTCCACTTGTCTTTCACATATTCGTTAAGCTGCATCTGTTGAACCTTATCTATTACTCCGTCTGTCCCGAATTAACTGAGTCATTGACTCATTTCACATATATTAAGAAAATTATATAAATAAAGGAGAGAAAAATGGTTTTAAGTGCTTTTGTTAAACATTGATGGATTTTCCACTATCATAAATACAAAGTGGAATATATTGAATTGAGAGTCATGAAAGTAATATTAATTAGAGTTATAAAAGGAAAAAAATAATTAATATTGTATTGAAAAATGAAATAGCTCAGTTATTTTGGGACATTTTTTTTTATATAAATGACTCAGTTATTATGGGACGGAGGGAGTACTCTTTAGCTCTAGTCTTTTTCCCTCTTTAGTAAAACTCATCCCCCATCTAAATACATCTTGACCACTCTCCCTATTCCCTTGTATCAAACACTTCATTGTGATATCATTGTTGCTGGCCAACAAAAAGATACATGGATACATATTCTCCATTGGTTTACCCTCAAGCTAAGGATCTACTCAAAAAATATTGAGGATTGCTGTTCTGACATTTGATATGTCTTAGCAACAAAAGTAAAAGATCAAAAAATCCAGCGGCAGTTAACTGCTGCTGGTTTTGTAGTTATAATTCAATGGTAGTTAACTACCGCGGGAGGTATTTTATTAATTTACTCGTGTTATTAGGAACTTCTGAATGTCAAAAAAGCAATTGTCAAAAATATTTTCTTGTCCATACCTAATTTTCTAGATAACTTTTCAACAAACCAGCCTGCTTTGAATCCCCACATCCCTCTCTCAATAATTTGTAAATCTATCCACCATGTCAACCATGTCTCACATCCCTATTTACTCTGCCATTTATTTCTCTTTATTTACTAGACAAAACTTTAACCCACAAACTATTTTTTTTCATTAGGACTTTCTCCACTCCCACTTACCTAATAAAGCTAATTTGAATGCCTTCAAATTCTTAATTCCTAACCCCCTCCTTTTATCTACACACTTTGTCCTAGTGGACTCGATTAATTTTCCTAGATTCCGCTCTCCCACCCCACAAATTTTATTTTTAAGAAGAGAATCAAGTTTAGATATTATACTTGAGGGAGCCTTAAAGGAAAAAGAGAAAATAGACAGGTAAAGCATACAAGACAGACTTTAAGAGGACAATTCTACCACCAATGGATAAGTGTCTATTATTCCATTTGGATAGCCGATTCATCACTGTATCGATAACTGGTTTCCACAACCTGTCTCAACGATGATAACCTCCAATGGGAAAGCCCAAGTATTCGAAGGGTAAAACATCAACTTTACAATATAAAACTCGAGCCGCTTCCTCCATCCAAGATTGTTGAATGTTAACTCCAATTAAAAAGCTTTTGTGAAAGTTTACCTTCAAACTAGACAACAATTCAAAAAATGCAAAATTAACTTAATAACCGATACATTTTTCCAACTCTTCTTACCCGTAATTAGAGTGTCGTCTGCATATTGAAGATATGACACTTTGATTCCTTCATATACAAACTTATACCCCTCAAATAGGTTTAACTGCACTGCTTTAGACACCATGACATTGAAACCTTCGGTTGCCAATAAGAATAAGAAAGGCGACAAAGGATCACCTTGCCTCAAACCCCTCCCTACGTCGAATTCATTTGTAGGACTACCATTCACTAGAAATGACATGAGACTTGATTGATGAAATTCCTATATCCAACTTCTCCATTTGACATTGAACCCCATTTTCTCCATCACGTAATCAAGATATTTTGCAGTCTATTAAATCTTATGCCCTTTCAAAATTGACTTTGAACAACGGAGCTTCTTTTTTCCTCCTTTTGGTCTCATCAACTAGTTCATTTGCAATTAATATAGAGTCGTGTTGTTTGAACAATCATTTTAATGACAACTTATTAAACAACCATTGATTTACAAACAAAATGAGATATTGACACAAAAACCAAAGCAATAAAGTGAAAAAATAAAAATATAATGTGAATATGAGAGAGAAAGATATTACAAAGTTGTTAAAAAATGATTATATAAATATCATTTCTTTTAATATACCATCCACAAGTTGACGACATATTACTTTTTGGATCACCTCCTTTAATCTATTTTCAAGGATTTTAGATACACTAATTATATGTTGACACACCAACAGTGTGTACACTCAATTGACCACCGCTTAACTGACAAGTGATTTGGTAGTTTCCATTTCACACAAGGGACATTTTTGTCATTCCTCATCTTCTTTTTTTGATTTCTTTATTCTTCTTTATTTCTCCTTCTTCCCTGTTCACTCCCTCTTCTCCTCTATGCAATCGCCACCGGCGTCCAGCGTTCGTCTTCTCCGATCCACATCCTCCCATCGTTTTCTTCCCCTCCCGTCATCACACTTTCTTTGGTCACTGTGGAGGGTCGACCTCGACAAGGTGGTTTTGCACAACTACAAGATATCAAATATCAACACCACCAACGCCTAACATCCACTACCACCGTAAGATTTCACCATCAACACCGTCGGCCGACTACAAGGTGAGGTTAGACGAGGGAGGAGACCAGATATGTCACCAATCTCTGATGTCCAGCGACAATGAAGTAACATATATAGTGGAAGGAGATCGATTGTGTGGTTGTTAGTGGTGGCGTTGGCCGGAACGTGTGATTGTTGCCGGCGACAGTGATCAACCCTTCTCACTATTGAGGGAGAGAGAGAATCGGGACAGAATGAGATGAAAGAGAGAAGAAACATTTTCATTATTATTTTTTATTAGTTGATATGGAAAAGACATAGTTTTTTATTAATTAAATTTGCCAAGTATCGATGGTAGAAGAGTGGTTGCACACATAAGTGTGTCAACTTATCAGAACTCTTTAGATAACACCTTGTACATTACAACCATGTAAGAGCATCTCCAATGGGAGGTCCTTGCTTAACAAGGACCACTCCCGATTAAGGACCCCCATTGAAGGAAGAAAAAATGAGTCCCCATTAAGGAACATGTAACTATATAAAATAATATATACTATGTGGCCCCACTTACAAAAGAAGTAATATTTTAATAATTAATAATTGTTTTAAATATTATATTATCTATTTGTCATCATTTTAAATAAAATGTAATTCATGCAAATTATTATTATTATTATTATTTAACGAAGGAATGTAAAATTTGTAATGTTAATTTTTTCATTTTCAAATTATTAGTAAATGTGGCAGAAATTTAAGTTATACGAAAAAAATAAATGTTTTAAAATTTAATTTTTTTAGGGGTTATAATTAAATATTATGACATAACTTATAATTTAATAAATAAATTATTTTTGTTTAATGATGTAAAGTTAGTGGGACAGAAGTACTTTTCATATTTGAGTTCTTATTAGTGTATTTCCATTGGAGTCATTGAATTCTTAATAAGTACTTTTATGAAAATATTATAAATAAGTGATGTGTAACGTGAAGTCCATTTAAAGAGTTTGTATTAAAAAACTACCGTTGTGTATGCTGTAAAGTGATTGAGGAGAAATCATTCAATTTAACCGGACTCTCAATCTTTGGAATTAGTACAATGAACACATTGTTCGCACCTCGAAATGAAATTCTGAAATAAATCTTCGAAAATCGTCTATAATTTAGACCCCAAAATTCATTGAGAAACCCGAAATTAATTTGTGTATGACTCTGGAGTAAGAAAATATCCTAACACATTAAAATCCAATCTCTCTCAAAAGTCTGATTATTCTTGATGTACACGTGATCCAATGGCCATCATGTTAATACCTTAACAAACATTTATTTATACATCCCATTCCCAATAAAAAATTTGCGGTCCAGATCACTCTGTCACACATAAAGTTCAACAAACAAGGTCCCTCATTAGTCATAACCTCAACATGCAAAAAAAAATAATAATTAGAGAAATGCTAAAAAGTATTTTCGGAGTGCTTTTTAAAGATTTTTAATGTAAATTTGTATAGTATTAAAATATTAAATGTATTTGTTTTGAAGGATAAATTATTAAATGTATTGAAATTTGTAATATTTAACTTCTTAAAAGAATAATTTTTAAAATATGGAAACTTTAAAGAGTATCTAAATACTCGTTGACGAGACCCAAATAAATAAAAAATAAAAATAGGTAGACATTTTTAACATGTACAACCATTTGTACCACTCTAAAAAATTTAAGTTAACAAAATATTTGGTCTGTGTGACCATATTTTTTTCAGTTATGTGACCATTTTTTATACTCGATTAACCAAATAAATAGTGTTCATACAACTAAATAAATACGGTTACACAGATTATATTTGATTAATTTAAATTTTTCAGAATGTATAAATTAAGGATGTCTATCTCTTATAAATAAATTGCTAATTTTAAACATTATCTCAGTCACACACACCCGTTCATCTCACTCTCTCATCCCAACCAAAACCCTCTTTCCCAAAAACCACACACACTCACAACAAACTTCATTACATTTCTTTTCCTTTTCACTCCTCTGTTTCAAACAGAACACTGAAACCTTAACAAAAACAAAACATGTCTACCTCCAGAAAAAAACTAACCTTAAACACTGTCTCCATAAACCTTGGTTGTGGAACATGTACAAGACCAAAACTTGGTTTCATATTCAACACAAAACCAAAACACAAAAACCCCACCTACCAAAACCACAAAAAACACCACCTTCATAACAATTCTTCATCTTCAAACTCAACTTCAACCATTTGGAAACAAAAACACGGAGACACTATTGAAACTTCAACCAACACAACACCAACAACAAACACTTCATTCGGGTCAGAGAAATCATCATTGAAAGGATTTGGAAGAGTTGGAAATGAAGGAGTAGCTGTGGAGAAAGATTCTGATGACCCTTATCTTGATTTTCGACATTCAATGTTGCAGATGATATTGGAGAATGAGATATATTCAAAGGATGATCTTAGAGAGCTTTTGAACTGTTTTCTTCAGCTGAATTCAAAGGAACATCATGGGATTATTATTAGAGCTTTTACTGAGATTTGGAATGGAGTTTTCTCTGTTAAGTCTGGTTTTTCATCTGGGTTTCACCTTAACCGTAACTCACGTGACTTCTAGGTCTTGTTCTAGATGATCACGTGGATATTAACTAGTTGTATAAATAAGTTCTAGTAGTATTTGACTATGTGATGTAATTGGTATTTGGTAAGTGTATGTTTGGACCCACGATGAATGTGACAGAATCGCGGTGTGTCATCCTAAATTCGGTAAAAATTATTGTATTTTGAAGTCGGTCTACATATATGCGAAGTTGCTAACTTTGTTGTAGTATTATGTTTAAATTGACGATGAATTTGACAAAATTAGATTGTGTTGTGTGTAAGTTTGTTAAATAGTGCATTTTGAAGCTTGAACAAGATCACAGTGTCTATCAATGTGATTTATCAAACTCACTATGAATTTGTATATGCACAAAGATGCTGACTTTGTTGTAGTATTGTGTTGTGACACACATTTTGATCATCAAAATGTATAATGGAATTGGAAACTCTATTGAATCAAACTCACTACTTTCTGAGTGGAAGTATTTGTACTTAGTTTTGGTTATGAAACTGGATACGATATTCAACTATAGTATGATGGCTATTCCAATCCTTCATTAGAATGAAGACCAAATCTTTACAGATAGAGAACTGATTAAAACGATATTGCATAGCTAAAAAATGTAGGCCATCACATAATTAATGTGTTAAAAAATAATAATAAGAATATAGGGTTATTAGAGAAGACTATTTAGTAAATTCACAAAGAATCCAGGTGGGTTGGCTTATGGTATAAACTTGAGATATTGAAGAATGCTCCTCTCGAAATCTCAATTTGAACGTTCCTGGTTCAAATTTATGTTCGCTAGTTTATAATGAGTTTTTACTCTTAACTTTAGATGAGGTTATCACCATTGGACGGTGGGGTTGGTGTCCCACTCTCATTGAACTAGATACCGAGTTTTTTAAAACAAAATCACATAAAAACTGTATTTAGCAAGACTTCTGATTATATTTTATCATCTTCCCACGTCATATTTCACTAATCAGACATAACATAGTGAAAAATATTTCAAGTTAGTGTAACAACTATCAAACGCACTCACTCACACATATGTATTTTTTCATAACATCTTTTATTTCTCATGATTTCCATCACTTTCTTATACAGTATCTCTGTAATTTCATCAAATGTATGTCAGTTTGGAGCAGTAAATCAATATTTTCTGGCACCCATGGGTTTGGATTTGGTCAAAAATAGTTGCCAACCTGCATCTTTTACTGAGTGTAAGGCAGTGGTGGCCTGGTGGGAAAATATAGGCATTGGGATTTGAATCATAATAATATGAATGGTCCAATTGATGTGAGACATATCCATAATGATTTTTAATGACACTAGAATACATATTTTTGTGAATTTTTTTCCCAATATATAATATCATTATACTCCGTACTCTATTTCAGTATAATTTGTTGCTAGTTGTAGATGGTACTAGTATTTTGATGGTTGATATTCAAGTACCTGTATTTTATTTTATTTCCATTTATTTATGTGTACTTTCAAACACTCATTACTCTATAGTACATGAATTTGGTTCATGTTTGTATTTACTTGGGCATTAGGCATTGATATCATGACCACATGCAAATTTGAATTTAATCCCTTCAAGAGGTAGGTTTCAATATGGGATCAAGGTCAGCAAGCATTTATATCTAACACCAAAGATTGAACAAGAAATCAATTTAATCAAAATATATCTCAATCCTAGCTTAAAATAAGAGAGCTTTTGTTTTCACCCTAAAGTGACTTTAGATGTACACTTCTAAAATCGTCACAATTTTGTATTACTTAGAAAATATTAATTTAGGTGAGTTGAATCATGTAGTTCATTTGGATCAAAACAATCCTCAAGATTAGATTCTCACATTAACATCGAGATTTAAATTCATGCCCTTTCTTAACCAAAAAAGAATACATGTCTTTGTTTGTTATGAGTCACATCTTTGCGGATTAGTCTATTATTCATTTTCATAAAAACGCTTTTCGATGTTTAAAAAAAAAAATTGTGAGTTGAGTCTCAGCTTACTATGTATGAAGTTATCGAAATTTGGGTTCACACCATGTAGACATAAGTTGTATTTCTTTTTTTAATTTTTTTTTAAGAAGCATGAGTTGTATTCTTATCAACTAGCATGACCATAGTAGTACTACTACTAGAATAATTGAACAAAGTAAATTTGTATTGCGAAGAAGATTTTAGGGAAATATGATTTAATGCAGTCATCGATTTCTTCCAATTATGCAGTTGAAATATCGATGACCGTTTGATCTCGATCTGATGATTATAGAAGAGACAAATTTACTTTTTATTTTAAAATTAAAAATACCGAAATTTATGTGTTGACTGTCCGATCTTAATTGAACGGCTAAGATTGATTGAATGCGTGATTGCGTCAATTTATTGGCCGTAATGAATCAAGGTCCGTTGTTAGGGGAATTGGGTTTCCAATAGCCAGAGGTTCGCGCAATTTCATGTATTAATTGATTTCAATCATTGATTTTAAATTGGATGGTCCGGATTACACAATTAGCTTCACTTACTGAAATAATCACGTTCTTTTATTTAGATCGAACAATTGAGAGTTGTAACTGCATCATAAAATTATTGCAAAGAATCCATTTCAGATTTTAGGGAGCCATGTTTACTTCCTGACATGTTCTGAATTTACAAAGAATATGATTAACATGGATTGAAAAGAGACAAAGAGAAACCAATTTTTTTTTACATGATCCATATATGGAACAAACAGAAGGGGTGAAAAAAGCAATATAGATGCAGATATTTGTAGCAGCAGTTTCAGAGAGTTCAATCCTAAAATGACAAAAGAACAGTCACAAAAAAGTGAGTTTGATCCTTCCTGTCACTCTTTGTACTCAGATTGAGGATCAATAGATGGATTAAAATGTGGCCTACCAACTTTTAAGGGATGGTCAACTATGCAGCAGGCATATTCATGTTAGTGGAAACATAGTGGCCCATATAATTCAAAACAAAATCCAGGCGAATAACACAATTCTTGATAAAGATATGGAACTAAATTTCCAACTTGTCCAACTCAGCCTTGTCAAATACAGTATTTCCCTCCTTTTTCAAAACTTTGATGTTAATTTTAAGATTTTTTGTTCGACCTCTATCAGTATTATTTACATAAATGACCTACTTTTTTCAATTTTTTTTCTTTCTTCAATTTAATGGCTTTTTTAAAGTATTTTTTTAAGCTTTTTTGATTTTTTTTCATATTTGATTTGACTTTTATACTCTATATACAACTACTGCAAGGCTGTAAATAAAGCTAAACAAAAGCTGACACGTGTCAACATGCAAGGCGGTCATGTACTGTTGGAAGGAGCGTGGTTCGATTCCCGTTTTGGGTAAAAATCATTTTTCCTACAATATTTCAGTTTTCAACGGTACATGATCGACCACCTTGCATGTTGACACGTGTCAACTTCTTTTTGGTTTTGTTTACAGGCAATTGCAGTGGCAATACATAGAGTAGAAAAGTCAAATCAAACCTAAAAAAATAAAAAAATAATCTGCAAAGCAAATAATTAAAAAATGTGTATACAACCACACTAAGTGGCGGTAAAGCCACTAAACTAAAAAAAAAAATTGAAGAAAGTGGGTCATTTATATAAGTAATACTCACAGGGGTTGACATGGATTTTTTTCTCCGTATTAGGGTCGGAATTTTTTTTCCTTCTAGATTTTAACACACACAACCTTTTCAAAAGTGTGTTAAAAATCTAGGGTGCTTATTCTATGAGTGGTTGATGCAATCCAGAGAGTGACCTAATTTTGAGTACATTTTGAGAGTGTTGGAGCATCTGCAGTAGAAATGATGGTGTAAACTAGGTTTAGACTTAAGAAGAGTATATTATATTGAGAATACTCATATCGCTGGAGACAAAGGTAAGCATAAAAAAACTATAAGAGAAACTATTAAAATATAGAGCTTAATATTTTTGATCGAAATATAGTTTATGATAAAACATTATGACGTTATTTGATTAATTTAGCCGATCTTAATTAGTGGGATAATGTTTTTTTGGTAAGTAATGTTATTTATTTATTTTGGGTTTGTTGTCTTTGTAGTGTATTATATCAGAAAATGAAAAAAATTATATAATAAATAATGATAAATATAAGGGTATTTTTCTTCAAAAAGAAATATAAAGGTATTTTGGTTTACGTGATTAAATCATGATCAATAAAGTGATTGATTACTTGATAGGATTTAGTGCCCATTTGTTTATTTGGGTTGAAGAGAGATACTTTCAACTAAGTGACCTTTCGATGCCCATTTGTTTAATATTATTATTTTATTGACAAAATTTGTTTAACATTTTCAAAAACTCATTTTTTTTATATGTTTTAATTTTGTTTGTGCGTAAGTTTTTTTAAAAAAAAAAAACTATTTTGACATAAATAATTTAGAATATGTTTGAAACAATTTTAAGAAAAGTATGATATTGAGGGTATGTGTAAAATTTTAAACAAACAAAACCTTAATTTGTATACACCCACGATGACTGTATATAGTTTTTATACATATGCATTCAATCAAATTACATTATTTTATTTTACTTTTTGTCTGTAGAAAAAAATATTATTTTACTTTTTGAATTAAGTTTTACAAATGCATACTTGATAGTTGATATGATTTGATTGATATATAAAAGTTTTATATCCTCGATATAAATAAGTTAATCTCTGTCCTTGTGTAAAAACCTTAAATTACAAAAGAATTGAAACAGAATATTTGTTTAGCAGAGAAATGTGTTGATTACTTCCGACAGAAGTGTTTATCACACTTGTGAATAATTGCACTTAAACTTATTCCAATAAACATGTAGGTTCTATACTACAGGAACTTGATTAAAAGTGTGAACTGAATTGAATAATTTGGAACATGAAGCAATGGAAATAGACATAAAAACAATCTTTATTTGGTAACCTTTTTACTATATTGGGGAACATCTTTGTACTTGTGTAGGCCATGAGTTAACATGATTTGTTTTCTAAACTGAAATTAAAGTTTGTGTTATGACCTATCACCAACAGAGAGCTGAAAAAAGTTATACAGAAAGAAATTGGTCTTGTCTTGACAAATATCTATGTTTGTAATAATATTGTCTTTAGGATTTTAACACAAATAAAATAAAAATAGTGAGGGCAATATCATAGAGATGGATCTATAATCTTTCTTTATTTTTTGACTTGGAAATATAATCCTTTTTGTAACAGGATTGGGAACTATAATCTTTATTTATTAATAGTTGGATCAAATGCGTAGTATACCATGTATCATTTTACATGATTGAATAATAACTTCTTTATGTTCTATTTTCTTTTATTCTTTTGGGTCACAACTATTTTTATGGTGGCTAAGTGATATAAATATTGCATCACATACAAGTTTTTTTTTTTTTTTTTTTTTTTTTT
>Ga0228711_1004426_pt1 | contig 21624 bp, 7 predicted proteins | sample MedpolnodulmetaG_2_FD_177996 | JGI IMG/M metagenome (GOLD analysis project Ga0228711, IMG submission 177996) | Root nodule microbial communities from Medicago polymorpha collected in Santa Monica, California, United States - brown nodules | ecosystem: Host-associated > Plants > Roots > Nodule...
TTTTGTGTGAAAAGGAATTAATTGATTTGTAATGGTTTGGTTCGGTTCGGTTCGTAACAATTAATTACGGTTAACAACGGGTGAAACCATTGCAGGATATGATTGAATATGAGCAGTTCTACATGTTTCATCTTTTAATTTAAATAAATCTGAACCACTTATTTAATCTATTGGTGTTTTTCTCATGGTTCACCGGTGAGGGACCTAATTGGACCCTCACCCTAGAATCCACCCAAAAAACATGTCTCAAATCTAAAATATGGACAAGGTCATTTTAGGAAATTTAAGGGGCACGAGAGATGTGGGGGTGGCAAAAGAATTTGACGAATTCTGGTTCCAAGCCCAGTCCACTTCATTTTGGTCAAAAAAATTGCAACCCTAAAACAACAAAACAGAACAGCCGTTCACGCAAACCCTTCCCCTCTTCAAGACCATTACTCATTGAACTCCCTGCCTCCGGCGCTGCATTCCGCCGCCGACACCAGTCTCCGGCCACCTCTCCTTTGCTTTATCCTCAACTCTTCACTGCGAAACTGAACTGTAAGTCCGTAACAGCGAGTTTTTCTTATTCCTACCATGTTTTGCTTAAGACTCGTGACTTTATTAGTAATCAAGAATATTTCATGAAATTTTAAGTTAATTGTTTAATTTTTCTATATAGTTTTAAGTTCAAAGAACTGTTTCATGAATTTTAAGCCACTTGTTGAATTTTTCAGCAACTATTATTTATGTAAAATGTCTATATAGTATTAAGTTAGAACAATTATTTCATGAGTTTTAAGTCATTCGTTTATGTTTTCAGCTACTATTTCATGAATATTATTATTATTTTATGTAATCTGTCCAAAAACATCAACTAGTGGCTATGAAGCACATATACTCCTCGGCTTAGGCCTGTCTCAGTGTCAGATATGTATCGTGTCCAACACTTACACAATTGGTTGCATTGATTTATATGTTATTTTCTCAAATTATTATTGCTGTTTACGTGGCCGTCTCTGTGTCGTGTTTGGTGTCCTTGTTGAGTCTGTGCTTTATAGAATAGTGGTCATGTGGGATGACCACTGTACTGGTTTTAGGGTCTGGGGCTGCTATCTGGGATTGACAGCCTAGTTATTTGTTTAAGTTTTATTCTTTTGTTTTATTTGCAGATATCCTCTTTGCAATTTCAATCATGACTTTACTGGAACTCATTAAGGATGCTGCTGTCAATTCCAAATCACTTGATTTACATTCGGATTATCCGGTTGTTCTCAATCCAGATCCTATTTTGCCTAATTTGAAATCTGAACTTAAAGATGAATCTTCCTCATACTCGATTAAACCTCTCAGTGGATGGAAAATTTCACAAACGGATACCGAAATCATTGAGATCAACAAAAAGTTTGTTCAAGAGCTTACAACAAAGGTCAAGGGAACCAAGGATTTGAAAAAGGGCAAGTTTATTGTTTGTTTGGTTTCCTATCTTGAAAACATCAGGGAGAAAGTTGGGGTTTCGGTTGAGATTGGTGATTCATCTGGTAGTGGTCATTGCAAGATTTTGATTAACAAACTTAGATCTTTCATGGGTAAAGACGTTGCTGGTTTGATTTTGGATGGGTGTGTTTCTTTGGAGATATGGGAATTGGTTGAAGCTTTGATTGTTAATGGTCTTATTGTGAATTCATGTTATGCAAACTTGGTTGCTAAGTTAGTGGAAAAAAAGAGGTCTGATTTGATTTGTTTGTGTTGCAAGCATGCTTTTGATCTTGGTTCGTCAGAAATATTCACCATTTTGAGGTATTTTCTTTCTCCGTCCAAAGATGCTTATAACTCTATGGCATCTGTAAAGAAGGAGTGGGAGAATCAAGCAACGTTGGCCATTGAGAAAGCAAGTGATAGCAACCTCAAGCAGAAGAATTCACTTGTTGCAAAGGAGGCTTCCATTTTGTTTATGATGGCATATGATGGTTTCTCTGCACCTGAACTTTGTTTGCATTATTTGATTGCATCACCGAACATCAACAATGCGATGTTATCCCCTGCGTTCAATAAGCTGAATGGCAAAGAGTTGTTGAATTTGATTCGCTATTTGGCAAAGTGGGTGAAGAAATATGAGAGATTTCCGCAAGCTGGTCCATGTCCAAAAGCATCGTCGGTTTTAGGTTTGAAGGCTTGTGACTGGATTCCTAAACTTGAAGATGTTGTAAAATGTCTCGGTGTCGTGCTTGATGAGAATTTTTCTTCATTGGTGTTACATCCACAGTTTCATGAAGAGCTGAGATCAATTGAAGGACTGGTTAGTTTTTTAACAGCTGAAGCCAAAACTTGTTACATGATGACTGTTGTGACAGACAAACTAAAGATTGATGTAAGTCCCTTTCAAAGTTTTGTTATTGGTTTCGATGTACTTAATGTTTATGTTAATTATGTACTTCTGGATGGATTAACGAGAATGACCTAACTCATGTCTAACTGTATCCTCTTATTGCACACTGACACTTCTTCCAGATCTAATTATCCAGGAGCTATATGGATTAAGTGGATAAAATTCTGACTCGATTACAGTGCAAACTATTCCATTTTTGTGGGATGAATATTAATTGATGGGGTATTTGTAACCTACAAGGCTACAACTGTATTTACTAAGGCTTATGGCTTTCCATGAGCCTTCTAAAAAAATAGCTTCCCCCGTAAAAAATAGGCTCATCGAATTTAATCTATTTATTAATTACCTTTGTTCTATATTCTCAAATAAGAATCTACTATACTTATATATCGCTCAACTTCCTTAAATCCAAGTGGTGCTTTAGCCCGTGCACTGTTGATTTGATTCAATTTCTGCTAGCACGGACCACAAGCAATGGTTCTCACCTTACAATCCAACAATTTTCCGTTAAACCTCATGAACCACAAGCAATGGTTCTCACCTTACAATCCAACAATTTTCTGTTAAACCTCAACTTGTTTTTATGTATCCTCTCACTCTGCGAGTTTACATTTTAACGGGCTAATGCTATTTAGTGTTATATATGCAGGGGACTAAATGATCTGAACATTCACTCGGTGTATGGCTAATTATTTCATGTCTGAAGACTACAAATTAAAGGAAGAGGAAATATCTACCATTGAGGTGGTGAAAATATATTGATTTATGAGCTCAAACTAATTTTTGTGTTGTGGTGAGTAAGCTCGCTAGTTCTTTAAACCTTTTAGTCTGGAAGTTTATCGTGTACTTCAATGGACCCCGACAGGTAAACTTGCCATTTACATATGTTGGTGATGGCAGAGTTCAATCATGTGTAATAGAAAAACAAATTTTGATTATCTGGTAGTGGTTAGAACCCAAGCAGAGCAAGCTTACAGGCTGAACTACATATGTAACCCGTTCCTGTTGCAATTTTGTTCACTATGGAGAAACTATATTCATCACTTTTTTGTTAGTTTGTTTTTTGTTAGCTTAAATTTTGGTTGTTTTTTACTTAGGATTGTGTTTCTGTGATGCCTTTGGGGCATATAAGGCAAAGAAAAGTTATCTGAACAACATAAAAGTTGTCCAACACCATATTTTCATATAGTTGTCATTTTAATAGTAATTTATTCTCTTTTATTAAAACTAACACTTATTTTTGACGTATTTTTATCTGTCTCATTAGTTGTTAACTTCTGGTTGTTCAAATATCATTTCTATATAAGGCATGTATTATTGATGACAACTTTTGTTGTATGTTGGGACTTTGATTGGTATTTCAAGTAAAACAGAGAAGGGTTGGGAATTCGGAACTGAATATTTTGTTTATTTTTAAAACTCATAATGCGATGTAAGAACAAGAACAAAAAACAGAACTTGTGGCCTTAAACAATAGGATGTTTAATGAGGTTAATTTGTTCAAGTACTTTTGGGGTTTTCTTGCTGATTGTAATTTCTCAGTTCTTTAGTTGGTTGTTTGATTATTACTTAACTATATGATTTTAGAATGAATTTATTGATAATACAATTTCGGAGAAGCCAGTTCTTGAAACTAGTTTTTGAAATGAAATAGAAGTTTCCTTTTTCTCTACTTTTATTTGGCGTTATACAATTGTTAATATCGTATTTTGCTCTATGTTCAAGCATAATAAGTCTTACTTTTTTAATTTGGTCAATATCAACTTCAGAGAAGTTTTGAATATCACGGTTGTTTTTGGGATTGTGGTTGATTGATGCTAGGAAGACACTGTTAAATCAAACTGCCTAAGTGACATCCCAAAAGTTTTCAAATGAAATTAATATTCAAATACATTTGTGTTATAATAAATTATATAAACATAATGATTATAGTTTTTACTATTTAAGTTGAAATATCTATCCAAATTGTCAACTTACAATAGTAAGCGATAATTACCTACTACCTAGGTAAATGTCAAATTAAAATAGTAAAACAAATAATTTCATACTTGTATAGTGGTAAATTTAGTAGTATAAATACCACACTTTGGTTCATGTAAATAAACACCATTTTGAGAAATCAAAATATATCATCCTACTTTCTTCTCTCGTGATTTCCTTAGTTTGATAAATCCTAGTGTTATTTATTATTTGAAGTGTTATAAATTAAAATAATATTTTATATCATCTTATTAGTTCACTAATATCATAAAATAAGTATTTAAATATCTAAAATCTTTAACAATTTGTTACTACTTTGTACTATTGTCACTACTTTGTACTAATATAACAATATTTCTAGAGTCTCTGTTGCTATAGGAACAACCATAGACTCACGAAAGAACACAATCAAATGTAATTTTTGCGATCATTCCTAGTCTATCATTTTCTGCAATTTTTATTTGGAATAATCCTGGTCATAATCTTCAATAATTGAAGTATTTTCACGGGTGTTTTAAGGGTTATAAACTCGAAATAGAAAGTCATTTCGTCCATCCATTTTTTGTGGCATAAAAACACTAGCAAGTTTCCTAGTCAACATTTCAGATAATGACAGTGGAGTGGAGGCTAGGTTAAAGATTAAGCTGTCACCTTTACCATGAGATTTTGGGTTTCAGTAAAAAGACAAATATGAGGTTGAAACAATTGAGAGCTAGTAGTTGTGAGAATGTTTTGTTTTTTCAAAGGTATATTATCCCACGCTTATAATTAGTAATAATTGCACATGGACTATCAAAATCGAGAATTAGGATTCCTTCAACAGGTATCAACATTGATAATGAAGGTACTTGTCTAGTGCCAACAGTGCACTGATTTCACAATACTAAAAGCTTAAAAAAAAATCATCTATTTGAAATATCCTGTTTATATCATATTTTAACGATATCAATAAAATAAATCATATTCAAATTTGTGCACTTCCATTCCATGAGGTAATATATCTCTTTCAAACTTAACCTGCGGTTCTCAAATCGGGTTTAACCTTAAAATGTATTAGTGTTAAATCTTTTAATGATATGAAGAATGATAAATTTATCCCTAAAAAAAAATGATAAATTTATAAATTACTACAGTTTGTTTTTAACTTTTTTTGTTGAATAAATCTGTTTCTAACATGGTATAATAGCCTAGGCTACACATATAAACAGTGAAGCAAAAGTTAATTGAAATAAGCTTAATTTTATATTTAGTCTGTCAAGATTATTTTAAATTTTACTATAATCCCCCTTTTTTTTTAAATTTCAATTTGATCTCTTATGTTAGTGATATTATGATTAGTTGACCATTTCTTTTAAATCACTAAAACTATATTTGAATTGATGAAAGAAATTGAAGCAGAATAAAACATAATGAAATACAGTATAATAAAGATTACATTGTTTGGATATTTCCTGATACAATGAATAATATTTTCATTCTATTGTTTTTTTTTTGGTTACAAAGCTAACTGAAAGGAAAAACAGAGACATAAACAAAAGAAAGAAAAAAAAAAGCCTAAGCTCTAGGAAAGAAAGTTCCCATAGCGTCGCTTCTAATCAAATGGAGAAGATCGCTCGGAGGAGTAGCATGAGAAGTGAGTTTTTCATTGGAGTCGGCCCCAAGCTTTGCCGTATCGTCGGCACACTGATTTCCTTCACGGAGACAATGATGAATGGTGAAGCTTCTTGAGGACAAGAGGTCTTTTATGTCTTGTATTAAAACTGCATAAACATGAATATTGGATGTATGACCAGTAATGAGACTTATAGAGAGCAGGGAGTCTGAGTAGCACACCAAATCTTCTATTCCCATTTCCACAGCTAAAAGAAGACCACAGTGAATTGCGGTGAGCTCGACAAATAAGATATCAGTTGAAGATGGGACGAATTCGGAGAACCTCGAGAGATAAAATCCTGCAGAATTGCGAATAACCCCACTAAATCCAGCTCTAATAGGCACACCTAAACAGCTTCCATCCACATTGAGCACATGGCAACTGAAGTTTTCGTTATTCCATCGAACCATGCAGTTTTGGTGGCTGACAGTAGTCGTTTGAAGGCTGGCATCAATGGAATCAGCCGTGTCATGAATGAGAAAGCTCAGCCGAAGGAGAGTCCACGTTTCATGGTTAAGACACATCAAGTTCCGGTGTCTCCACTTCCACCAGAGATCGGCAAGGAAGGTTGAAGGACGATTACCATTTGCGTTATTTTTTATCCAGCTGTGCGCGACGCTGTCTGAGAAAAAAGCCTGATCCGTGAAACCGAGATTAAACCAGATGCTGGAAGAGAACCTGCAGTCCCGGAGGCAGTGCCGAATAGTTTCATCTTGCTCGCCACATCTCGAACAGGCAGCAGTAGGTGCAATATGACGGTGATGAAGCAGAAATAAAGTAGGTACAACATTGTGACATGCGAGCCAAACAAGCAGCTTAAATTTCTCAGGGACCTTCAACTTTCAAATCCAAGATCAAGATAAAGAAGGTGTGGTATTTGAAGAGGAATCCGAATTGTGAAGAAGCCAAGAGTACCCACTTTTAGTGGTGTAGACACCATTTTTGTTGTGACTCCATATGAAAGCGTCTTCCATCGTTTCATTGAAATTCATGTGAGTGTTGTTTATAAAGTCTGCTATTATCTGAGGAAGATTTGTATAGAGAGCCTGAGTATGTTGACCACTAAAGGTGAAAACATCTTTAACTGAAAGGTGGATGTCATGAATGTCAATTACGGGAACAAGCGATCCAATAAAACCATGAGTGCTCCAACTGTGAAACCAAAAAGAGGAGGAACCCGAACCAGCGCGCCAACGTAACTAGAACGGAAAATATTTTTGGCTTTGATAATAGAAGACCAAGAAGGGGAGCTGCTGCTGTTGGAGGTAGCATGAAGAAAATTCTATTGTTTGAAAAGTAGACAATTGAATAAGTTATTATTTTTTATTCCAATTTTACTCATATTTTTTTTTACCCTTATTTAAAAAATATTTTTATGGTGTAAAAATGTATCGTTGCTAAATTTTTATCTCATACAATTCAACCACCAAAACAAAACTCAAATAACAGCTTAATTAAATTTTGTAGCTTCCTGTACATAATTCAGCTTCGATAAATAAAAAAATGTAATCATATATATATAATATAGTAGTATATTATGTAAGTTCGTACACTATCATAATCTCCGACACATCAAAAAAATCATGAATTATTTTGTCAAATGCATTTTCACGAAAGTACTATTTGATTTAACTTCTCAAACACACTTTATCAATACAAACATTTGTTCACCAAACCAAAGTACTTCTTGACTTAGTTTCTCAAACACATTTCATCGATGCAAATGTACTTACCTTTAACTTTTTTTTCAGAGAAAAATAATTTCTAGTTAAATTAATCAAATTATTTACTACTCATAATTTATTTGACAAATCATCATAGCTGTTTTTGTCTTTTCCTACAAAAAAAAAAAAAAACAAAATCAATTTTGTTTGATTTATTTATCGCCGTGCGCGTGGCCAACAGAAAACTTATCCCAAAACACAACAGCACAACACAGCAACCTTTGTCTCAATCTTCTTCAAACTTCAATTCCATTACATCTTCATCTCTATCTTCTCCAAAACGTTGTTACAAACATGGTGATGGCTTCATTGGGTGTGTCCCAAGCCATCTTCTTCTCTAACACAACCACAACTCCTTCTCGTTTCAATCTCCACCCTAATAAACCACCCACCTTTTCTTTTCAAAACAACCCTTCAATCTCAATCTTTTCAAGAAGGAACCGTACCCCCCACTTTCTACGATGCACCCCCAATTCCACCAACGATACATCGTCTCTTAACTGGGATTGGAATCGTTGGTGTCGCCATTTCGATGATATTGAACAGGCTGAAAGCTTTGCATCTCTTCTCAAGGTACCTTTCTTCTTCTTTAAAGCTTTCTTTTTTATTTTTAATTCTTATTTAAAGCTTTCATTTTTATTAATTATATGTTTTTCTTTTGCTAATTTTTGAACATTAAAAGTGCCCTTTTTGCTCAGAAATCTTGCAACATAAGGGGTGTCTTTATTTTTTAATTTATTTTTCTAATAGGGTGTAGTGGCTCTTTATGTAGATGGTTTAGAGTGAGACTAAACCTTCATTCAATTTAGTCCTTAAACCAAGTGATTGAGCTCAAGTTTTAACGAGCTCCACTTAAAAACGAATCATTCGGAAGAACCCAAGTTTCGATTTCTCGGTGGAAATGGAATTATTCCTGACCTGAGGGTCCATTTGATGGTATATGATATATGATAACAAACAGGATATCATTATAATTAAATGAAAAAATTGCTCTCATAATTAATTAAATATTGTAAAAATAGCATGTTATTAATTATAATAGAAAATACATGCTATCATTATTTTAAAAATGACAATATTTTAAAAATGACAGAATATCAAGATAATAAATAAGGAGTGATCTTCTAATCCCATCAGGATAATTTCTAACCCAGCCATACTCAGGATAGAAATTACAAAGGAAAGTCAGGACTCAGGATAGGATAGGAAAATGGTTTATTTTATCCTATCCCTTTGGTGCATCAAACATGAGATTTAAGCAGGATATGATTCATGTATCATATCCTGTCTCCCTATCCTGACCATCAAACGGACCCTGAGTTTACTTACCTCAAGGCTGAGGTCCGGATTACTAGGGCCCCTCCCCTAGGAATTAGAGGGTTAATAGAAGAAAAAAAAAACTATCACTCTATTGTATATTTGGTACTTGAAATACACAAATACAATAGATAGTCTATAGACTATTATTAACAATTCATTGTTAGTTTCTCAAGTGCTTTAAGAATAGGAGAGATACACATAGTTTAGGGACTAATTTGGTACATTGAAAATAGTTGATGACTACTTATATATATATATTTATAGTTTAGAGACCGAATAAGAGAGAGAGTGATAATTTAGGGACCAAGTTGAAGGTTTAATCTTATAGTTATATTACTTATACGGTTGCTACTATGCGTCATTCAGTTTCAACTTGAAGATGCTATTGAGAAGGAAGAGTTTCAAGAAGCAGCAAAGCTAAAAAGGGCTATAGTTGAAGCGACGTCCAAGGATAGTGTTGCTGAAATTATGTCTCAGTTGAAGGTCAGAGCAGATTTTGTCTTGGTTGTTTTGTTGTCTCTTGATTTTCCTACTTATGGCTTGTTTATCCTAATAATCTCTTATGTTGCAGAATGCTATAGATGATGAGCGCTACCATGATGCTTCGAAATTATGCAGATACACCGGAAGTGGACTGGTACTTTTCTTTGTTGCTACTCTGTGCTTGCAGTATTCAAAATCATGCATTTCTGTTGCAATTTTTCTATTCACACACACGCAAACTAGTATATCTAGTAAGAATTATTGGCTATTGTGAGAAATGAAGACATTTAATTATAATCTACATCGAAATGAATGGTTCAAATTATATTGTTAATTACATATCTCACGTGATCTTCTCTCCTACTGAAATTAAGATCACTTGAGATTTGTAATAAGTGATGTAAATGTGATATTAACTATTGATTTTATATCTTTTTGTTGTAATTAAATGTAATTATTTTTCATTAATCACAAACAAAAAGTTCACACTCACACAATTGGTTGGGAAAAATTCACAATAATAATAGATGACGTGTACTAGATTGTGAATAATGCAGTTTCCGGGGAAGATAACAGATGACCTCATCTTTCAAAGGGATTTGTAATATAAACCAAGTGTTGTCATGATTTATGAGTATTGATTACAGTACTAATGGCCTCAGTATCTTTTTGTGAATTGTGAATCACGTTCCTTTGATGCCCAACAACTGTTTTTTACCTTTATATGCAGGTGGGTTGGTGGGTAGGGTACTCAAAAAATTCAGAGGACCCTTTTGGTAGAATAATACGTATTAGTCCTGGTATGGGCAGGTTCGTTGGCAAGAGTTACAGTCCAAGGTATGATCTTTCTAGTTTCCTCTTTTCCTTCAAGTGATTGGGGAGCCAATACTTATTTCTGTTTACTATAGGCAGTTGCTCACAGCATCTACTGGGACGCCATTATTTGAAATTTATGTGGTAAAAAATGCTGACGACGCATATCATATGCAGGTAATATTCAAATTATCCAGCCAAATGATGTTTGTTTGTTTGTAACTTAATGATACACTAGGGTGAAATAAAGTCTTAGTTAAAATGTTTGTTTGTGGATCTTGGATGATTTTGAATTATTTCCATCTAAAAGAAGAAACTTGTTCATAGGAATATCATTTTTGCGGAAGAATGCACGCATTTGATTGTTGTTTAGGTTTTTTCGGTTAGTGTAACATTTTGAGAGTCTCTTACCTTTGATATTTTCCTTTTCTGAATAATTACCTTTAGTAGTTTACGTAATGCTTATGATGTCTATTTGACAACACACTTAATAGGTAGTGTATTTGCGACGAGCCAAAGGAAATTCAACGAGTAACCTTCCCCCATCTTTACTTGCTAAAAGGCCATTGAAACCAGAGGTTGAGAATTTGTCTTCAGTTGAGGTGCAAGAACCTGAAGACAAGGTTGAGGAGAGAAACGATGAGAAAAACAGCAATGTTGAGGCGGCAACTGAGGATGGCATTAAAAGTGTCATAAATTTTCTTAAAGAAAAAATTCCAGGGTTGAAAGTCAAAGTTATGAACATTAATGTTGAAGAGGAAGCAAGAGAGGGTAGCGATTCTATTAAACAAATCATGGAGGAAGATGGTAATAAAACTGATGGGGAAGATGATAATCTGGACGAACCTGATGAGGTCACTCTAGAATCTGATGGTGATGCCTCGGATGAAGAAAAGGATTTAGATATGAAGCTCTTTATTGGCGGAATTGTACACAACAATGAAGATAATTCTTCTAAGGATGAATTTATACGTCTTCCAGCGGAAATAAAGAACATGGAAAGGGAATCTTTCCTCTTACATATACCTAGGAGAAATCTCGATAATGACAGGAAAGAAGATAAAGTTCGCAATATAAAAGTGGCAGCACTGGCAGCACAAGGAATCTCAGAGCTTATGCCTTCTGATGTTGCTAAAGCCTTTTGGGGTTCTGATAAAGTTTCTTCTAAGGTGAGATTGAGATATTTAGTTTTTTTTTGACAAAATATTTAATTAGTATTTATAATTATAATGCTTTTTATTTCTTTTATGAAGTCAAATACTTGTCAGATTTAAGAATACCAGTTATGATCATGATGATAATACTAACGTTTAGTTATGAAAAAATTGCGTTTAGTTATGAAAAAATTGCGTTGACTTGTTTTTTGAATTTGTTGATGATTATAGTCAATTAGTATACTATAAAACTAGAGGTGTGGTGTATGTTGTATGCACACCAAGAGAGGTCTGATGTAATTTATTCAATTCTTTTGACTTTTAGTATATTGCGTATATAGAGAAGAAAGTGGCAATGAATGTAAAATGTGCAATGAAAGTACAAGTTTCATTTTATTTTTTATTTATTGTGTAGTTTTATTCTCTTCCTTACCAATGACAAATGCTTTCGCACAAAATGATTTTCATTTCCCCAAAATCCGGGGGTGTCAAGTAAGTGGCAACCTTGAAAGTAAGAATTATTGAGAGCATTCTCCGATGACAAAATCAAATATTAGCTAACGATCAGTTCATCAGTGATTAATTATTTCTTTCCACAACATCAGCCCCATCAATTTTTAGTTGGCTATGTACATATCAGTTCATCAGTGATTAATTATTGCTTTCCATAATCTACATTGACATTAATGTTGATTATTGTATAATCTAATTAACATAAAAATAGTTGAATAGGTATTCCAACATAAATGCTTAGATTCAACAGTAACATAATGTCATATTCTTGAGGTCCATGCTGTGCATATTTATCTTAAATTACTTGGGATAGGTAGTTTCCGTCTGGCCCCATGCGTGGTATTCAGCTGTCCTCGAAAATACTGGTTTTTCTTGTCAATGAACTGACCAATGGCCTCACTTGACTTAGGTATCCAAAAGCATGCGTGAAATTGTCAAACTTGCTATCAGCCAAGCACAGAAAAAAAGTAGATTATCTGAAGATACATATTTTAGCCGGATTGCAAGTCCCAGAGGGGATTTTGATCCTTTCGATGGTGAGTTTGCTTATCCTTGTGTTGATTATATTATATCATTTAGAATTTGGGCAGAACAGAGCTTAGAGAATGGATGTTTCTGGTTAAAATGCAGGACTCTATGTTGGTGCATTTGGCCCTTATGGCATTGAAATAGTTCAATTGAGACGAAAATTTGGACATTGGAATGATGTGGACAGTGAAAACAACGCTTCAGATATCGAGTTTTTTGAATATGTAGAGGCAGTAAAATTGACTGGGGATCTTAATGTTCCTGCAGGCCAGGTGGTTTACGCCTTTTCAATCTCTCGAGCATCGCTTTCCTTTTTGTATTTATATACTTTTATTGCTTTTATATGTGAGCATGACAGGAAAGCAAAATTTTATTTTATGGTGTATAGGTGACATTTCGTGCTAAAATTGGTAAAGTCAACCGCAACGCCAACCGTGGACTGTATCCTGATGAATTGGGAGTGGTAAATATTTCACATGGTTTTATGCTCATTTTCAATTTCCCTTACATCATCATGCTGGACCTGTTTACAAACAATCTGTTATGATATAACATCATATCTTGCTTTTTCAAAATAAAAAATAAAAGAATCACATCTTGCTGTCATGTTTACCTATGCCTATGTGTGCACTTTTTTTTCTTCCTATTTGTGCACTTTTTTTAGGGTTCAAATAAATGTGAGAAAATTGGACTGCATCTCTATTATAGTTTTGAAAAAAGCTATTCCACCGGCAGTTGGTATTGTTAGATATATTATGTAAAGACAATGCATGTGGCGCAAAACAACTTAAGCTTTTTGGATAGTTCAGTCGGGATAGTTCGTTACATGATATCAAGCCTCTTTGATCAAATAGTGTGAAGTTCAATTCTTACCACCTCATTCTTCTTTTGAAAAGTTAAATATTAGCACATGTTAGGTGGCCTTGTGCCCATGTTACCAATTTAATGCTGAAGTCGTTCGTGTCTTTACCTCATTCTTCTTTTGAATAGTAACCAACTGCCTATAAATTAACCATTTCCGTCAATTTCCTCATGGTTGAAATGTTGATTGCTGATATTATAAAATGTATTTTATTTTTCGAGGCACATATTTTACTGATTTACATCTTTGGTTCTTTGCCCATGTTTTCTTGAGTTGTCATTTTCGTCGCACAGAAACTAATCTTAAATTCTGCCCTCATATACAAACAGAATGCAAGTTATAAAGGCCAAGGGAGAATAGCAGACTTCGGTTTTCGAAACCCAAAATGGGTTGATGGGGAATTGCTTCAACTTAATGGCAAGGTAAATTAGTGGTCTGATGTGTTCAAATTTTTGTCAATACACAAGCATGATTTTTGGTCTTACTATCAATCAACATACTATTTTTTTTGAGTTTATGTTGACATCAATGTTCTGCTGTGTTTAGGGCATGGGACCACACATGAAAGGAGCAGATCTTGGTTTCCTTTATGCCGTGCCCGAGCAAAGTTTTCTTGTGCTATTCAACCGATTGAAACTACCCGAGTAAGCCACAAAACCCTTCGAATTTCTTTCTTCCCTGACGGTGGTGGGTTGGAATATGAAGGATTCTGACAATAGTGATGAGAGTATGTTACCTTTTCTTGATTGAGCAATAGTTTTACTCGACACGCAGGCACTTGTAATTTTTCTAGCCTCACGATGCCTTTATAATTTCATTTTTTATTTCTTCTTTACCCAATCTCTATGCTATAATATGTATATATAAATTTTGCTTACTGACAAAATAGCGTGCTAGGAGCTATAGAAATACCTTAAGGAATCCTTTATGTGCATTATGGTTATGGCTGTGTTCCTTCTTGTTTGTGGGAAGTCCCAGGTATTCTGCCTGCATCATAGGAAGCCGCCAGTAATCAAAGTTTTATTTTTATAGGCAAATGTTAGTCTGTTAGAAGTCATGTTAGTTTTCGTGGTTTGAACTCGGTTTACTTCCTTCTTAAAACTCTTTTGGTGTCCCTCAATGCGCCAACCCAGCTATCTACGCGAGACTTGTAGTTACTAAAGTTGATAATAAAGAGTTGCATATCTATGATAATTTCTTCACAGTTTTTGTAAATTATTTAGTCTTAAAAGAAAGGAAATAATAAGTTCTATGCTTAATGTTGTTAACCCACTTGGGTTGGCTGATGGTGTTGCCTTAGTCCTTGATGCATGCTCCTCTCAAGTTCTCAGGTTCGATTGTCCTCGGTGTCAATTTTGGTTCGTCTAGTTTGGTTTCTTTAAAAAAAGAAAGAACGTATGTGGTTAAAGTATTGGCAGCTCAAAAAGTTCCTCAACATCGATCCCTATATATAGTAATACTTTTGGTGGTGTGGAGAGATAAAAAGGTGTCTCGTGAGAAAATAAGAGCTCAATTATTTAGCATGTTGCTTCATGAAGATGTATTTTTTATATGAATGAATTGCATTATTACGCGCGGGATGAACCTTTGTGGTAGACACTAAGTTAAAGTCTGAAGCACTTTGTATCTTTTATTACATTAAAGGTAAACCCACTCTCAAAAGTAACCAAGATATTCATCCATTCAAAAGATTGCTTAGGTAATTGGACCCACTTGAATTTTCTGAGTTTATTTACAAGATTCTAACAACTTAAAATTGATCATTTGAGAAAATACGATATTATTAGTTGTGTAGTTTAAATTCATTTACGTTTTTATTAAACAACTTGTGTTTATGAGAAAATAAGAGCATTTGGAGGTTCTTAACTTCTTTTTCAGGATCTTATTTCCCATGAATGTAAAGAACTTCAATATTTTTTCCCCTTAAATCACAACACTTAAATAAAAACTAAAATGAGTCTTACAAGTCACTACTATTTTACATTTTATGTTGTTCCAATCCAAATTTGAACAAATTAATCTTATAGCATATTTATAGGACTTAAGCTTATGATGAAATTGAATTGAATGATTTTATTTTATTTAAAAAGACACAATGACTCCAACTCCAGCCATATCCATCACAATGACACAATGCTCCTGTTGGGTTACGTAATCGAACTTAAAAGCGATAATCCATGAGCAAATTTTTGTTCAATTTTTTTCACTTCAAAGACTTAAATGCTAAATCTTTGAAAAAAATATTGTATTTGTATAGATGCACATCCAAGAACCACAACTAATACTCTGAATATACGGGGAAATAATCAAAATGTGGATCTTGGTTTTGATTCAAGATGTGATTTATTGGTCCACTGATATTAAAATAAATAAACGATAATTTGGAGGGAGTATAGTGTATAATGTATATTATATTATATACTTGTAAAGCAAGTAGATCTCTAGATGTGGATGAAGTGTCCAGCACCAAATGAAAAGCACATACACAACTTTGAAGTTTCAGGTTTAAACCTAAACGAAGATTTTCCGATTCATAATATGGTCTGAGCGAATGTATTCGATCTAACAATATCGATATACACATGTCGTGCTTTTTATTGCACTAAAAACACAAACCAAATTAAAGTCCATACACACACAACTTTATTTTCTTTTTCACTTTCTTTCCTTTTCCCACCTAAGCTTTTCTTTTCTTTTCTTTGTTTATTTCATTTCTTTTTCTCAATGTTACTTCTTCTTTCATTTCACTACCTTTTCAAATTCAACGAAAACCAAAGCATGCAAAGGAGCTTGAATTCTTGAACAGAAAACTAAAAATGGCAACAAATAACCCAGCCATGAAGAAATCGAGGGGCTCCGATTCTCCAGCCATGAAAAAATCATGGTCAAGAGGCTCCGACTCAACTCAATTCGAATCACCCGCGCGTTTCTGCTCTCCCTTACGATGGGACCCAGCAGACTCACCGGAGTATCGCTCACCGGAAAACTCGCCGGGAAAAATGATGGAAAATTCAAATCCAATGGCAGTAGTCGCAGTTGATAAAGTCCGGCAGTTAACTCCTGGAAAATTAACGGAGCAACAGAAGCCACCGGAGAATGCTTTGGCGGTGGTCAACCGATCAGAGAGAGAGGAGCCGCAACGGCAGGTGACGAAGGTGGGGACCACAGAGGAAGGTGGTGAGCGCGAGCGGAGAGTTAGGTCGGATTCAGTTGGGAAGACGGCGGAGGAGGTGACGAGAAAGGCGGCTTTAGGGTTCCGGCTGTGTGAGGTGGTGGTGTGTTTGATTTCGTTTTCGGTTATGGCTGCGAATAAGACGCAAGGTTGGAGTGGAGACTCTTATGATCGTTACAAAGAATACAGGTATAAATGTATTTCATTTCATGATTTTATTTCTAGATAGGGAAAGTGTCAATGAATCTATTCAAGTATTCTTTTTGTGATCATATATATTTGTACGGGTATTCATCAGAATTAAATTCAGCTGAATATACTGATTACTAAATATGTACTCAGAATTAACTGAAATGATAACTATTTGAGTATTTGACTGTCAAAAAAAAATGAATAATTATTTAAAATTAAAATAAAACAAAGATTGTTTGTAAGTTTTTACAAAAAAAAAATTGTTGGTTTTTGCGTGTGTAAACTGTGAATCGTTGTGTTGAGATTAATACTCGAGTCGGTATGACTATAATTAGCAGCAAAACACTCCATAAAAGTTTCAACGCTACAATTTTTAGTACGAGTTTCAACCCAAGACCTCTGGTTTAGTTGGAATAGACTTGAACCATCTCATATAAGCACTATTGGGTAATTGTTTGTGGGTTTAGGATATCATTTGCGATATATTTAACTTTTAGCCGTTATCGATTTTACTGCTGCAAAGTATATACTTGTTTTGTCCATGACAACTAATCTTCTCTAGAGAACCTAGCTGAATGTACCTTTAGCGGAGTTCCCCCTAACAATCACATTTTGTTCATTTGCGAGGCTCGAGACTTTATTTGCTTAAATTATCTTGGTTTTTAATTTAATTTTCTACTTTTTATTGAGGTACTGATACTATTTTCAAAAATCATCATGTGGCAAATTACATTACCTTAGAAATGTTGATGGTAAAGGTTAGTGATATGGCAGGTATTGTTTATCTGTGAATGTTATTGGATTTGCATACGCAGCATTACAAGCATGTGATCTGGCCTTTCAACTAGTCACAGAGAAACACATGATCAGTCACCACCTTCGTTATCACTTTCAGTTCTTTATGGATCAGGCAAGTCACACTCTCTGCAAAAAACCTAACTATCGTTATATTTTCCTCAAAATTGTACTCACATGTTTTGTGTGCAAATTGATGAGTAGGCTGTGGCATATCTTCTGATATCAGCATCATCCTCTGCCGCTACAAGGGTGGATGACTGGCAATCAAATTGGGGGAAAGATGAGTTCACAGAGATGGCCACTGTTTCTGTTGGAATGTCATTCCTATCTTTTGGTGCTTTTGCTATGAGCTCACTCATCTCTGGTTACATCCTTTGTACCCGCCGCAACTCCATGTGAATTTTCATGTTTTTTTAGTTTCTTTTCTGTGTTTGTGACCAAATTGCATTCAAGATATTGTTGATGCTGGTCATTTTTTCACTCTACCAATAGACTTGTGTGTATATAAACAGTTTCAGTATATTGTTCATCTTATAAGGGGGAGGGTGAAGAAGCAGAGTTTCCTTGTCTTGTTTCCATTCAAAATTTGCAATGCACTTTTTATTGGTAACGTTCTTCCATAAAAGCCTTGTTACCAGTCACATTTTTTGGTCTACAGGAATGTATTCATACTCGTCCACTCTTTTCGATACTCTGTGTAAGAATTTATTTTTAACAAGACAAACTTTTTTTCCTAATAAAAAGTTGGGCTAGAAAAAGATACATTCGAATACAGGGTAAACAGATTGCAATTTGACTGCCCATCCTACAAACGTTTTTTTGAACCCGTTATATAATCAGGAATTGACAATAACAAAGAGGTGGTTGTTCTTTTCCCCTCCTCTTATATGCTCAAAACATCCATAAGTGTATTATCATATAATCAGTAAAATTATGCATTTTAAGGAGATTGCAGTCACTTCAAAAAGTTTTCTATAATGAACAAAAGATTACCAAGTGAGTTAACACGTGTCTATTGATTTCAAGAAATGGTCCAAATGGGTAGGGGCAAGAGTGTTCAAAACGGTAAAATATTGCATTCAATTGAATGTATTTGGACTATTTTTGACTCAATCACGGTATTTGGTTGGTTTGTGAGTTTTATTTTAGCAGCAAAACCAAACCGCAACATAAGATAAACACGATCTAAACCTATGTCACATTACCCATCCCAATACCTTTTAACTTGTTTTTAATTTGATCCATGTTGATGTAAACAAAGTTGGATGAAAATGAAATTGTAATGTTGGGTGAAATTGAAAATATCGTTTTTAATTTTGTCCATGTTACTCAAACATTGTTGGATGAAAATCAAATTTGAAATTGAAACATTGTTGGTAACAAAAATTGTATTGGCTCGCGAAAAACTAAACCAACCCAACCGAATTGGTTCGGTTTGATTTTGGTTTTCTTAAAAAGGCCCACCGAACAAAATTAAACTACATGTTTCTTTATCTTACGGTTTGAATAATATTTATCCTCTAAATCGAACCAAACCGTACCGCAACACCCCTAGTATGGGGTGCTTGAGATTGGTTTTGAGTAGAATATATTTAAAAACATTTTTTTTAAAGTATACAACAAAAGTAATTGGGCCTAGTATAAATTCACCATACCTCAAAAATGCTCTATGCTTTTAATAATCAAAAGGGAAATTCTTTTTCCACCCTCCTCGTTTCTCATGCGCTCTCTAAAATAATTATTTTACTCCGTTCGAATTATATATTCTAAAATAGACTTAACATATATATGAAACAATCAGAATTTTCTTCCATTCCAGCAATTGTGAATTTTTCTTTAAAAAACCACAAAAAAATGAAAAAACATATCAAATAAAAAAAAAATAGAAAAAGACCACCAAAAAATTGTAAAAATCAAATAAAGCTAATACAATTATTTTTTGGATTTTTCTAAAAAATGAAAAATAGGTATAAAATATGGAATTTTGGATTTTGAGGAGTGGAGTCTCAAAAGAAGTCCCTTATAAGGTAGTCAAGTTCCTTGATTTTTTTTATATCATATTCTAGCCAAATTTTTAAGTGATCCAATTAAGTAGCCTGAAAATCAAATGTTCGACTAGGACACAGCTAGAACAACTAACGATGACATGAAACACAAGACAAACTAGAGAAGTGGATTATAATGGTTAGTATGGTTATTAAACTGACTAGTCGTGTCACAAAACAAGTCTATTCTTTGTGGTGATACAAATCAAATTATATAATTTGAACTTGTTTTTCCCGTTATTTTTTGGCAAAAGAGTATTTACAGGGGTGTTCAAATTTTATAATACGAAGTATCTATTTTTTTTTCCAATTTTAGAATCAGCATTGATGAAAAGGCATCATTCCACCAAAAATATGGGGGGAAACCTCATTTTGGATTATATAATCCAAAATTAAATGTTATGTTTGGCAAAAGTATCAAATAAATAAATTTTATAACAAAAATAGCATTTGAAAATTTGATGCATGTAATACTTCCTTCGTCCCATAGTAACTGACCATTTACAAAAAAAAATGTTCCAAAATAACTAAGCTATTTCACTTTTCAATGCAACATTAAATACTTTTTTCGCTTTATAATTCTAATTAATACTCCCTCAGTCCCATAATAAATGAGTCATTTGCAAAAAAATATTATCCCAGAAAAATTGACCCATTTTCACTTTTCAATACAATATTAATTACTTTTTTTTAATTATAACACTAATTAATACTACTTTCATCACTTCCAATTCAATATATTCTACTTTGCATTTATGATAAAGAAGAATGCACCAATAGTTTATAAGGGCGCTCAAAACCATTTTTTTCTCTCTTTCACTTATACACTTTTTCTTAATAAGTGTGAAATGAGTCAAGGGCTCAGATAAAATGGGACGGAGAGAGTACTACTTTTATCACTCCCAATTCAATATATTTCACTTTGCATTTATATGCACTAACACTTAACAAGAACACTTAAAATAATTTTTCTTTCTCCTTTATTTATACATTTGTCTTAATATGTGTGAAATGAGCAAGTGGCTCAGTTAATCCGGGACGAAGAAAGTACCAAATTTAGACTGCACACATCAACTTTTCAAATATAATTTTGCTTATATTTTATTTTGAATGACACTTTTTATTGAATATGTATTGTAGTCTCATATTGTTCGAGTGTTGGATGCATAAATGTGTTTGTTGGCCCCCATCTCTATGGTTAGCTTTTAGGATGAGATTCAAATATATTTAACATGATATTATAGCCGGGTTAAGAGTTGCAATGTGAAAGTTGGACCTAAGATCATGGTGGATATTAAAGTCGCGTTAAAGTCTCACAATGCTGAGATTTTTGAGTTGTTGGATATATAATTATTTTCTGACATCACTGTCTTCTGTGCTAGTTTTTTAAATGAAATTTAAGCTCATTTTACACTTTTTATAGTTGAAAACTTTTATAGTATAGTTTAAGACAACTAAAAAAAATAAAAAAATAACGTGTTTGATAAAATTACTTGTTTCCACCTAAAAAAATGGTGGATTCTAGGGTGAGGGTCCAATTAGGTCCCTCACCGGTGAACTACGAGAAAAACACCAAAAGATTAAATAGGTGGTTCAGATTTATTTAAATTAAAAGAGGGAACATGTAGAACTGCTCACATTCAATCATATCCTGTAATGGTTTTACCCTATGTTACAATTCGTGTAGAAATTCTTCCCATAATCAGATAACTGCTCTTCCCCTCAAACCATCAAATTTGTAAATCAAATTACATGAACCCTGAAATTCTTCCCAAAATGCTTTGATTGGTGCTCTTAATGAACGAATGGGACTCTGGATGGAAACATGCCTTTGGAACACTAAGGGGGATGGTGGAGTTAGAATGTACATTAAGTACTACTTTTTAGACAGAAATAAGTAATTCTTTTGTAGTTGAGTTTGTTGTCAAGTCCATCTACTTGTTTCTTTCGTTCTTAGTCTTTCCTTGGCAAGATTGGAACAATCACGTGAAACCTTTGCTGTCTATAATTAAAGCACG
>Ga0228711_1004427_pt1 | contig 21620 bp, 10 predicted proteins | sample MedpolnodulmetaG_2_FD_177996 | JGI IMG/M metagenome (GOLD analysis project Ga0228711, IMG submission 177996) | Root nodule microbial communities from Medicago polymorpha collected in Santa Monica, California, United States - brown nodules | ecosystem: Host-associated > Plants > Roots > Nodule...
CCACTAGTTTTTATTAATGTGTGTTTTAGCAAAGATATAACTAAAAAGTTGTTAAATACACCTTAAGGTGAATGTTGCTAAAACATTCCTTCTAAAAACTACGTGGGTGTATGTTAGCAACTCCTATAGCCATTTGCTAGAATACACCCACTTATTTTTTAGAAGGTGTGTTTTAACAAGTTATAACTGAAAAGTAGTTAAATACACCTTAAGGTGTAGCTTGCTAAAACACTCCCATATAAAAACTAGTTGGTGTGTTCAAGCAAATCCATATATATATATATATATATATATATGCCAAGTGGAAGACATTTTTTGAATTTTTTATAGATAATATGCATATTTTTAATTTTCGTATGAATTTGATAAGATTAAAGTTTTAATTGGATTCTGAAACATCTTTAATGAAAACATGTTTACTTAACAATTATCACATATTTTAATTTGAATCAGATAAACTAAGGGAAAATTCCGCCAATAACATTACTCACGTCTGTATTATCGAGGGATTTGTTTTGTCATGAATCCTCCTGTAATACATATTACTGAGGGATTTTTTGCATTATTGAGTGTTTATTTCCGCTAGTAAAAACCAAAATTCTTGTAGTGTCACCTATACTGTCCTTGCTAGTGGACAACTCCAATCCCAACATCAAAATTGGAGTTTCTTACATTAATACTTAAATAGTGTTTGTTAAAATGTTACTACGTACCAAGAATCAATTCCCCAAGGTAAGATATATGAAACCCCAAAGTCTTAAAGCCTTCAATTGTCTTGTTGAACCTTCAACCTTGATTTTTGACCCTAGACTCCCTTGAATTCACCACCTTGTTGAGTTTGCACAATCCTTGATACTGGAGGAATCACATCCTGTGTCTTTCTTTGATCACTACCAATCAACAACAAGGTATGCATTACTTTAGAATATGAAATATGAAATAAGAAAATTGACGAACCCTATAAAATCTTACTTTTGTTTAAAATGATTCACTAATCAAATTTTTCTCTCAAAAAGTTATATCACAATGAAATATCTAAGAGTTACAGAAAGGATTTGAATATGAAACAAAAGTTAGAGTTACCTGCAGATATGCTTGCCGTGACAGGATCCGCAGGAAATGTACTTAGTGTAACGAAAACCACAGGAAAAATCGACGGTTTCTAGTAGTGTAAGGCCAACCATACAAAAAGAATGGAATCACTCATAGTAGCCGAACACTCCACCATAAAATTAGAAAACCAAAACCTATGGAAGGGGCAAAACTAAAGCAAAATCCAGTGAGAAAAGAAAAGGCAAGAAAACAGTCAGGCCCCCAAAACAAATCAAATATCTGAACTGCTTTAAAACAGAAGTCATAAAAATGCAACACTTCCATGCAGCTGTGATGGTTGTCGTGGCTCTTCTTCGTCCATCTATATATACATTTAAACAACCAACAATATTGAAACACTCCAATTCTCAATCAAACAACCAACTATTCATGTAACCATAGTTGCTGAAGGTGTATAGAAACCTAAAATAAAAACTATCTTAAAGCACCACTGGCTAGAAACATAATCAGAGACTAACAAAAGTTGAACAAACCAAATTTTATCAATCACTAGTTATAAAAACCTTATGACCAAAAGGTAGGTTTTGCTAAAAAAATATCCTAAAGTAAAAAGGACAAAAATAAAATGATAAAATAAAACCTTCTTGTAGCAGAGTAAAAGGCAGGGAACTTGAAAATTCCAAAAGAAAATCTCCACATGATAGGATAAAACAAATATCTTGCACCCCATGATACAATTATACATTTCCGAGCGATTGTAAAATTCTACAATGATTGACCTTCTGTTGGAACATGCGTGAAAATTGAGTTAAAAGACTAAACACAAATTCCCATGTTGGGTAGAACTAGTGTTGTGTGAATTGAAAAAAGTGAAAGTCTTAAATCGGATGGAACACACACATTAGTACTATTTATATGGTGGGGGTGTACCTCTAATAGGGGTACATAATTATGTGAACGAAGTAAGCGCTAGAGAAAAAATATATATTGATATATATATATTTTATTATTTGGAAATGATAAATTAAATAATTAATTTAATCATTATTAGAAAGTGTTTTCTTAATCTCCAAGTTTTGCTAAAATATTTAGGAACACAATCTGAAATATTTTGGTAGGCAATCTAATATATCTTAGTACATGATCTGAAATATAATTTGATACTCAATAATATATTTATTTTTGTACAGAATAATATATATTTTTGTACTCAATATAATATATTTTGGTAGTCAATTGAGATAATTTTGTATTAGATCTAATATGTGTATTACTTGTTCCCAAAGTTTCTCACTTATTAGTTGAGAATTTTCACTATAAATATAAAGCTCACATAGTGCATTCTACACACAAAAGAGTTCTATTCAGTTGTCGATAACTCTTTCTCTCTTCTCCCTCCAACTTGTGTTAACGAGCTAGCTATTCTTCTCCTCATCTCCTTTTTTTTGTCCCATTGGAATTAAGAGTGTTCTTACGACCATATAGTCCCTTTTCGGTATATTGTCCATTCAGAATCTAGATTGGTCTTAAGAGCATAGTCCCTTCGATAATTCATGTCCCTTCAGAATAAATAATATTTTAAAATCATAGTCCTTTTTTTGATATAATAAGAATGATTTTAAACATATATATTCTTCTTCAATTCATGGAGAAGTTACATGTTAGAATGATCGTAGCACCATATTTGAGTGGTTGAAATACCATATTGATATTTGGAGATGTTAAAAATTATAATGGTGGTAACACCATATTTGAGTGGTCTCATCACCATAATAGAGTTGTTACAGTACCAAATTAGTTTCAGTATTAAAAGAGTGGTCTTAGTACCATATTGAAGGTGTAATTCTCGAACGGTTTTCTATAGTGCAGTAGTTAACCACACAGTTGTAGCTGGACTTCTTTTATCCTGTAGGTGATTTGTTACACACTCCTTAGCGGATTTCGACTTCCATGATCACCTTCCTGCTGTCTTAATCGACAAACACCCTTTGTGGGGTCTAGGTTAGCGCGCAGTTAGGCCCCGTGACTCAGCTTCCGTTCATCCCACATCGCCAAATCTGCTTACCAAAAATGGCCCACTTGGAGCTCTCGCATGGCTCAACCGAGCAGCCACACCGTCCTACCTATTTAAAGTTTTAGAATAGATTGAGGGCATTGCGCCCTCGATGCGTCTAATAATTGAATTTACCTGATAGAACTCGCCCTCGGGCTCCAGCTATCTTGAGGAAAACTTTGGAGGGAACCAGCTACTAGACGGTTCGATTAGTCTTTCGGCCCTATACCCAAGTCAGACTAACGATTTGCACGTCAGTATCGTTGCGGGCCTCCACCAGAGTTTCCTCTGGCTTTGCCTCGCTCAGGCATAGTTCACCATCTTTAGGGAAGTGCCACGAAACGTCTAAAAGAGAGCGACCTGGTCGTTACTCAACCAGTAACAACTTTGATAGATATTCTCTTTGAAAATAGAATTTGCAAAACCATAAAACAATAGTTTGGAAATCCAAAAAACAACAATTTTAAGACGTTTTCTACTACTATGTCTACCGAAGAAATTACTTATTGAGGTTTCGTTGTCCCTAAATACAAGAAGGATAAATCAAGCTATAAAAGTATATCTTTCGACTGAAACGATGAAGTGCTTGTTTTTATAACAATAACACTAAGAAATTCACATATGCGTACTCTGAATCTGCCATGAAATTGGTTTTCAAAAATCGGAATCGCATTGTGAAAAAGAACTCCAATTGGCACGAGAATGGAACCCCAAAAAGGTCCTAAATGAAAATGAGCAGCCACCATCAAGAAATGACAATGGTTCATAACTTATTTTTAATACAATTGTGAGAAACCATGTCATATGTGCTGAAATTATATGAACATGTCAAGTGCGGATTTGTAGCCTAACCTAATTAAAGAGAAATTCACTGATATGACTAGTTAAATCAATCTAGTTGGTGAATTAAGTGAATGGTGGATAAACATTAGCGCCTCGCGCCATGTTTGCTATGATTATGCTATGTTCAAAACATATGCTACTGCTGGGAATAAGAAAGTGTTGTTAGAATCTTCTTACACCACTATAGTAGTTGGCATTGGAGATATGTATAATTCACGCACAAAAAGAAAATTATTCTCTAGGACATGATGTATGCTCCAAAGATAAGAAAGAATTTGTATTTTATTATTCTGTTGAAGAAGACTGAGTTCACTCAAACTTAAAGAGAGACTTGTGCGCCATGTATTCTTGTTGGGAAATACGACACCACTGAAGGAATTGAAAAATGAAAATCAATAACCTCGTGGTGAGAGAGGCACATAACATAATCCCACACATTCAATGAGTTTTATTTAGAGTACAAAATTATTCTTGAAATAACTACATCTTATTATCCTGAAATGAACGGTAAAGCTGATTTAAGGAGTTAGTTGTTTAAATCATGCTTAATTTTTGTACTGCATCTCATTCGTGAGGGAACTTTTATTAATTGTTTGATATGTGCTAAATAAAGTACACAAGTCTAAGAACAAAATTTCTACTTATGAAGTTTTGACGAAAAGACAACTCAACTTGTCTTATTTTTAAACTTGGGATTGTCTGACATAAGTTTGGATTTCGAACCCCAAGAAAGTTAAACTCACTAGTAGAGCCTATGAATGTGTATTCATTAACTATGTTATAAATAGCGAAGCATATAGGTTTTATGACCTTAATGCTAAAGTGATCATAGAATTAAATGATGCTGATTTCTATGATAATATTTACCCTTTTAAATAAAGAATAGTGGGGGCTCTAGCGGGAGCACGACATTAGTGGGGGCAAAATAAATTCCCTTTAAAAAATAAATTAAGAACTAGTGGAGAATATATCTTAAGTAAATGTAATTATATGAATGTAAACTTGCAAGCACACATTATGATTCAAGTGAAACTCTTCAAGAACACTTGAGACGGTGTTAGACAAATAGAATATACGAGCATCATTGGCAGGTTCTTAGTTATGCCATTGAATGTATTAGACTCGACATTGCATATGTTGTGGAACTCTTATGCAAGTTTACCAGTAGACGGATGAGAAGCATTGACATGCTATTGAAAGAGTTATGAGGTGCCTTAAGAATACTATGACTCTAGGATTACAAATGAGAAGTATCATATTGTACTTGAATGCTACAAGATACAAATGAGAAGTATCCTATTGTACTTGAATGGTATGAGATACAAAATAGAATATCCTTCAGATGAGTCTTACGCGATTAGTGACTGCATATTGAGCATCACAGGAGGAGTTTTTTTGTTGAAACAAATGATATTGACTCAGTCCACTATGGACACATACTTCTCTTCCTTTAGTTGTTTGTTGGGAGAAGAACATTTTTCTCTATGAACATATACTTACATCGTTTAGTAGGGTTGCAGATATTTTGGGTTATAGAATGATTTGGCGGATTTGGTCAGGTAAGACTAAATATTTTGGGGGATTTCAAAAGATCAAATTTTAGAGGAGATAAGTAACTCAGTTGTTAGTATCTACATACTAGACCTAAAAAAGCTCTTTATGAATTTCTTTATGTTTACTATAAAAAATGATATTGTTAACTGCAAGTAATTATATTCATAAAAAATAAAGGATGTCATGGGACGACATGTTTGCTTTGGGTTCAGGTGAGGGAGGAGAGGCTTAGAAGTGGCGGCGCCGGTTGTTCACCAGGGAGGAGGAGATGGTAAGGGAGTGTTCAGATTTCCTTTTTGCATTTGCAAGTTGATTCCGAGGATCAATGGAGGTGGCAGTTAAATCAAGATGGTGTTTATTTGTTTTTCCATTGTTCTATTTTTGGTTCTTTGTGGTATATGCTTATCTTTGGATTGGGGTTTTCTTTTGTTGACCCCATAGGGATCACGCGTCATTTTGTTCAGTTTGCTTAATTGACAGATGGTTCGAACGTATGATGCTCTTTTATGCACTTAGTTTGGTTCACGTGTGTTTCGATTATTTGGAATATAATGAAAGAAATGTTAGATTTTGTTAACAATAAGGAAGATCCAACCCGTCAGCTTCTCGACAAAGTAAGAGGCTTTCTTACTAGTGGTTGAAGGTAAAAGTTGTAAACATGTTTGCTTGTATTCATAGATGGTGGCTGCCCTTTTGATTGTTTGGGAAATGGTTGATTTTGTTCTTTGTTTCATATTCTAACATTGTAACTATATTTTCAGCATCTTTTTGACACTTCTTGTGCTAAGGACATTGTTTGGTTGATTTAATATATTTTATTTTGATTTGTCAAAAAAATTAAAATGGAAAATAAAACCAATTTCTTATGAAGATTGGTTACCATTTTTTTTATAAAAATTAATTAAATACATTATTTTGGTCAAAATACCACCCATTAAAATATAATTTTGTTGACTAGATTAATATTTTGATTATTTAACATAAAAAAAAGATAGAAAAACATATAAAGTAGTCAACATTAATTAACTATAATAAATCAAAAATCATTATTGTATTAACCTGAAAGAGCAAAGAGTCATTGACTGATAAAAAGAAAACGTACTAACAATACTCTAATGAAGATATTCTTCAAAAAAATAAAAATAAGACATTATAATGAAGATAATAATGTGATGAATCAATACATTATATTTAGAGAAACAATCCAAAATTATCTTTACCCTTAAAAAAAAAATCAAAAATTATCTTTAGAGTAATAGTACTTTAAAAATGGTATCGTATATAATAAGAAATAAGCACTTTTTTAGTTTTATTATATTAATATTTAATAAAATCATCAACAAGTCTTGACCAAAAAAATATATAAAATCGTCAGCATGTTATATTTATGTTGGATGGAACAAAACCAAAGTTTAATAAAACACAACAAAAAATGGATTTTGGCTCTATAATCATCTCTCTTCTCCTTGTTTCTTTTGTTTCTCCTATTTACTCTTTCAAAACAAGTAGCCATCACTTGGTGAATCAAACTTTTCAAATAGAGGAAGAGTTTCTCAAGTTGAAAAGGAACATAAAAATCCGTCTTCAGCAGATCAACAAGCCTGCTATTAAGACAATTCAGGTATTCTAAAATAAATCTTAAAACTTTTTTTTTTTAGATGTAAATAAATCTCAAAACTTCTGTATGTTTATGTAATTTTTTGTTTGTGTTCATTTTCGCAGAGTCTTGATGGTGACATAGTAGATTGTGTTATGTTTCATAAACAACCAGCATTTGATCATCTTCTATTAAAAGGGGAAAAACCAGTGGTATTTTCTCTTTAGGAAAACCTAAACTAACATTTTTTTTTGCCAAATTAGTCATTTATATTTAAAAATATTTACATTGTTGACCCAACATTTGTTTAATTCTTTTTTTCCATATTCTAATTTTGTGACAAATTTGTGTATGTGGTCAATAAATGATATACTATCAAGAATATTTCACCTCTTAGAACCACAATTAAACCGTCATATTGACAATAAGATACAAAGATCATAATATTAGATAAAAACTAAAATGGAGCATATTAACTTTGATGGATTACATATGGTAACAACCACTGTGATGTTACCGTGAAAGAAAGAAAAAAACCACTTGCAATGTAATTTTTTATTTTTTTTGGTCAGATAGCCTAGTGGCTAGAATTCATTTTAAAAGGTGAATAAGTGGGGTGTCCGGGTTCGAACCTCGGCCCTTGCATATAATAATGCATTGTCCTACCGGGACGATGTAATTTAAATGTTATCTTGATGAATTGAAGATATAAATTTACATTTTGAATGTTTAAAGAAAACGTATGGAACATACAAAGATAAAAGAAAAAAAAGTTTTTAGTCCAACATTATACTTATTTTTAAATATAAATTAAAGGACAAACATGACACACAAAAAAACAATGTTTCAAACTTTAAATTACGTTAAAAGACCTTTATCGCAATTCTGCATTTTTTTTTTGTTAACTGCATTATTTAGTATTTGGAAATATTTTTTTGAAGTTAATTAAATTATTAACTCTCGACTTTATAATTGGTAATTTTTCATGCATATATTCATAAAGGGTCATCCAAAAACACCAAAAGGGTATAATCAAATGGGCAATTTTAGTGATAATCTTCAATTGTGGAGCTTGTATGGTGAATCATGTCCCGAAGAATCAATTCCAATTAGAAGAACAAAAGAGCAAGACATATTAAGAGCTGGCTCTATTAGCAAATTTGGAAGAAAATTAAATCAAGTTGGAAGGGACGATACTAGCAATGCACACGAGGTATGCAATCACAGAAATTTCTCTCTCTCTCTCTCATATATATATATATATTCTTTATGTTTAAGTGTGGCATAAGCAAACAAATTTTATTATAGAAATTAAGAAAACTTAGCTTATGTTATTAATAAAAAAATGGTTCAATACAAGTAGGATAAATCACAAACATGTGGTGACTAGACGAAGAATATAATCGGCCCTTTTGCTCGGGTATGAGTAACCAGGTTCGCTTGTCGCCTGATAAACTTCACTAGCTAACTCATAAATAATTAATATGAGAAATGATAACATGAAATACAGAAGCCCCGTGATGATTGGATGTCAGAAATGCCACCAAAGTTTAGGAAATTCGATTCAAAAGTCACATGCTTCCAACCGTTGGTGATTGTGAACCAAATTGATTCTAAAAGAGTCTGTGCCATTACATAATGGCCATCTGAATTTCGCACGCCACAACCAAATGATGTGGACCGAGCTGTATGATGGAAAGCAACATCCACATTGCAGTTGAGCCAACCGTGAGCTGGTCTCTCTCAAGCTACTATATATGAGCAACTCGTTGGTAGCAATCCCAGGAGACTGCCTATTTGACTTATTGTGTACATGATTCAACTGCTGCTAACCATCTAATGATGTATGCCTAACACTTGATTCTATTTGACGCTCATCTTACAACACAACATCATTCCTAGCTGCTCATAGATGATAAAGAAGCACAACCATGCGCCCCTCTATATCGTTACACTTTGTCCTACAAACATCAAAGACAAAATTTGTATGGTTGTTGAACCTCCGTGCTCGTTGCAGCAATAACGTCAATATCCCGGCCTAATACTTACACTACCTAGACACAACCCACGCAACAAATTTGTGTCACTTGTCTTCCACTTCCAAATCACACCAGGGAAAATGAGCTGAACAAGGTACATACCTAGAAATTTTACATGAGAAGGAACACAACTTCTGCATAATCGCCATAATATAGTTTGAGCTAGCTTTCTGCAAAACATATTGAATTGCCACAAATTACTCGATTCACCCATAAACATGGAACCATTAAACATGTAAGAGTTACTTCATTATCAATCGATAACTAGACCTTACCAAATAAATCATATCTACCTCGTCCCGTCGTACCATTCTATCCTATTTAACAAATGCAAACAACAACGTGTCAAAAATAGATTGCGATACCTCAGGTGGAGGCAATTTTTTTTTAACCTCCCATCTTTTCTCCTAGCTAGCATTAAATCATAACCAAAAAAATTGTACACACCTTGATGTTGAGGGCAAAGGATTCAACTCTTATGATCACCGCAAATCCATGAATCACTCATAACATTTATCCTTGTACCATTACTAATATCATAAGAGAACCTGACGAGAATTTCAAGTATTCCTCCGACTTAGATAAATTAATTTCTTTCCCAGATACATCCACAACAACCCGTATAACATGTGACAAGTTTTGAGATTCAACAACATTAACGCTGCAAAACAAAAAAAGTGTCATATGCAAAAAGTAGGTAAGACACCACCAACGCGCCTATATAAACAAGCACCTGATGTAATTCACCACGCCAAAATTTATTGGGTAAACAAGTTGATAACCCTTTAGCCATCAGACTGAACAAATATGCTGATAATAGGTCGCATTGCTGCAATCCTCACCAAGTGGTTATGGGAACTACACCGTCAAAAATCCTCAAGATATAATATGTGACTGAGTTCACACACACCATCATCCACCTTATCCACTTTGTATCAAACCACATCTTTATAAGAACACCTCGAATAAAGCTCTAATCCATTTTATTGTAACCCTTACTAATGTCAATTTTGAGAGCCAACTCTCCTCTCAACCCTTAACATTTCTCTTCATAGGTTGAATTATTTCAGTACCTAGAAGCACATTATCCAAAATTGACCTACATTCCACAAATGCTATTTGATATACAGATACACACTTGTCCAAACAACTCTTCAACCGGTTAGCAAGTGGTTTGGATACCATCTGGTACAACACATTTCATAAAAAAAAAATAGGTCGTAAATTCTTCATGGTCACTGAATTCTCAAATTTGGGAATTAGATATATAAATTTGTTCGGAGAAAACTTCGGTCAAGTGATGAACGAGTTGCATGGAAAATATCATCATCACACACACGCCAAAAATTTTGAATGAAAGAGGGATTAAAACATGATTTAATTCTTCCTTGGAAATCAGTGGAATAAGAAACTCATTATTTTCTCTCAAAATCTTGTTATGCATCAACTCATGGACCAGTGTGTAGATACCATTGTTTGTGGCAAACAATGAGTCAACGTATTCTTTAGCCACATCGCACATGCCTTCCTGATTCATAATCACCTCTCCTTTTAACTTTGCTTCTGGAAACTGCTGTCATTTGAAAAAACTTAGTGTTCATATCCTTGTCTTTTAACCAATGCATCTTGGCTCTCTTCTTCCAAAAAGTTTCCTCTTGAACAAGTAATCTAGGAATTATCCTTCCATTTTTCAATGTATCTATTTGTGGTCTACCCATAACCTTCGTACAATGTTAGATTCCGTCCTTAAATCTATTCATCTTCTTGCACCTCCGCCTCTGCAGTTTTGAGGAACAATTTAGGAAATGGTCCCCAACTTCTAGACTCACACCATTCCCTCAGTCATCAACCATAACCTCATTAAGATCAAGTTCTTGTAACCAGCTGTTATCAAACATGAATGAACAACAAAATCAGACTATGATCTGAGTGAAGAGTTACTAGGTTTTGGTGAGTAACTTGCGGGAAACTTTGAAGACATCCGAAGTTTACCATAGCTCTATCTTGAAGCTCCTCCACTACCTTATTTGATTGAAGGCTTTTGATCCAGCATATCATTTTGAGAGAGAATATATTTTTTATTTTATTTTCCAACTTTTGTGATCATTTTCTAATGTTTCAGACAAAAAGAGAATATCTAATCTATGTCCCCAGTTTAGGTTAAGAAGATTTGAAATTGCACTCAGGCTGCCCAACATCCTGCAATTCAAGCTTAAAATAATAACATGTCTCGTTTCAGTATTTTTTATGAAATGTTCAATCAAGCATCAAATTCGTTCGATCTAGTATGGGTTATATCAGTTCATCGGTTGGATTGTCGATCCGGCTGGGTTACACATAGTTTCATCGGTCCACTTTTATTTTGGTTATGTAAGCAAACCAAACCGCCCACTCCTCCAATTCTTGGTCAGTCTGGGTTTTCAAAGACGCGTTTAATCTTTAAATTGAGATCACTTTTTTCTTTAAAATATGCATTTTTTTAACATATAATATGATATATTATGTTTATTATTTCAAAAAAAAAATGATATATTATGTTTATTAATTAGTGTTTTTTTAAAATGTATGAGTTTTGATTAAATTTTATAGGTATGAATATTTTTCAAAATATTAATATAGTCCAGCATAAAAGTTATAAAGTTCAAATAAAGATTCATTGGTTCAAGCAGTAAGCCTATGATCCAATGCCTTAACCCAGTCGATCTTCATTCAGGATTTTAAAACAGATTGAAAAATTATAATTAGTATTGTATTGAAGATTGAAAGGATAACTTATTTTAAGACAATTTTGTTTTATAAATTAATCACTTGTTATGAGATGAATGGATATACCACTTGAAACTCACACACAAATAAATGAGAGATCCAAGTTCAAGCCTGGGACACCACATATATACAATGTAGAGATTTCTAGCAGTTGAACTATATTATTATTATTTATTTATTTTTGCATTTTATATTTCTCATTTTATTTTTAACTTTTAAGTAAGTAGAAAACAGAACATAGACCAAATTCTGCTTGTCCCCTCTCAATGTACCAAAAGAAAATATTATTATGGTAAAATTATATTCAACAATTTATGTTTATTTCTTTTGTTAATTAAATGAAAGAGTGTTCAATTTTCAATCTTTCTTTGGTACTCATGAAAATGAATTCTTTTTCAATTTAAAGTGTTGACAACATATCATAATTCATGTTTAAAATACTTTTCTTTCACCATTGACCTCTTTTAATTTTATTTATTTATATCTTTGCTCCGACTATTTTTATCTTTTACAGCAAGAAACTTAACCTCAAACCAACATTAGATTTAATTGTTCTCCAAACCTTATGCTATTGTTAATGAAATAATGCAGTATTCAATTGGGTATGTGACTGGGGATTACAAAGGAGCAAAGGCTACCATAAACCTGTGGGTCCCCAATGTGGAGAGCAAAGTAGAATTCAGCTTGGCTCAAATATGGATTGTATCTGATCAAACTGGAGATGACCGTAACACCATTGAAGCTGGTTGGCAGGCATGTTAAATATTACTCTCATTAATTAGTTACTTCATCTTTATTAGTACATTATATAAATCTCTTTTGAAAAAGATTAAATTTTTTAACAACGAATGAACTAAATATTAATTTTGAAGTTTTTAGTGCTTAAAAGATTATAACTTAGACAAATTAAAAGTAAACATATAAGTTCTCCATAACAATCTCACAAATGTTCACATTAGTAGATAAATTCAATTACCTTATAGACATGTTGTGAATTTGAACCCTTGTTCAGGCCAAAAGAAACAAAGATGTTAAGCAAGTAATGATGACAACTAAACAGTCCAAGCAACAACATAAATCTAACATTCTATGTATACAACGAATCTACAATCAAACTAGAACACAGATATAAAATAGTAAAGGAACAAACACACCAATATTTACTAGTTTAACTTAAATTTGACATAGGATTGTGGGAGAGAGTAGTTCTGAAATCCACTATGCATGAGTATTTACCAGAGACGCAAAAAAGTTATAAGAAATTATCTTCAAGAGCTCTTAAGAGAAAACTAAACTATAATTTTTACCCCTTTTTTCAAGTCTTTCACAACCCACACGAAGACCCTAAGACAAATCGAAAGAGAAAGTTTAGATTCTCCCTCTAATAAAATATCATTGCCAATATGTTTAAAAATGTATTACTCAATCCAGTGGTATCATCCAAAAGCACTCAACCCTTATCCTTTAATTTTCCTCAAAGTTCAATCTTTTGGTCTTTAAATTTTTAAAAGGTGTCACATTTATGTTAAAAATGTGAACCCATGTGAGTTAACACTCTTGTCGGACACCAAAGGTCTGAGTGGACATGCTCTAGGGTATATTAGAATGATTCATGCCACTGTCCTCGTGAGTTTAACTCAGTTGGTAGAGACAATGCATAATATTGTTTTTCCAATTATAACATCATCACAATATTATAGTTTTTCCAATTCTTCTTGTCCTAATAGACCCTGTTTAGCTAGTTCTACTATACCCGTTTAACTAACAAGCTCGTACCTTAAATGTAACAATTTAGTTTTAACATGAAACTATTGACTAACTATATATGCATGACCAGTAACAATCGAAACATCTAAAATATATAAATTACACATTATTAGACCTTTAACAATTATCAATGCACCATGTGAAATTTTTAACGAGCCAAGTTCAATTCTAGTGCAATAGCCTAACCCATCAAAGATACTTATGGAAATTAGTTTTCTCTTAATTTTAGCAACATACAACATACTTTGTAAAAGAAATTCACGGTTATCAAGCATATTTGGACTAATGGAACTCAAACCTTGAAACTTACAAACCTTTTCATCGATGAGGCGAATCACTCCACATTCTCAGTCCCAGAGTCTCAAAGTATTCCTTCCTTGATCTCATGTGATATAACCAGATTACATGATCAACTGATCTCTATTTCCTTACTAGTCACCACTAGTGCATCAAAACTCTCATAACCACAAATTTAATGGAAGAAATACAATTTCCCAATTATGAAGAAAATCCTTCTGAAAGTGACCAAACATATGTACTTCGATTTATAAAACTTATTTGCCTTGATTTCTTGCCCTTTTTGTTTCCTCTACTCCCATTTATTCCTCTAACCTCTTGCAACATTCAAACCTTCATTATCTTCAAGCCGTAAGTCCATAAACTTTGATTTACTACTTGGTCTAAGATCTAATTAGAGCTCATCAAGGGTGATACTACCTTCCTTTCCATGAATTAGTGCATCATTAAAGTGCTCAAAATATATAGATAATTAATACAATAAGAGTAGAGGCTTGTACTCATCATCAAAGTTGGATTCAATGTTCTCTGAATCATCAATACTATGGAATAAATAATAATCACAAGCAGAAACCAAACAATCCAAGCTACAATCAAAATCTTGAAACCTTTTTATATATATAAAGTTCACAATCGAACCAAAGAACAAAGATAAGAGAGAATAAAAGCATACGCACCAATACGTTTAAGATAGGGTGGGGGGGATAGAAGCTATCCAATACACTATGAAGAAGTCTTTATAAGAGATACAAACACGTTGCAGAAATCAACTTAAAAAGCTCTCAAGAGAAAACCCTAAATTCTACCCCTTTTTAAAGTCTCCGACAACACACAAGAAGATCTTGAGAAAAATTAAGAGAGAAAGCTTAGCTTCTCTCTATTATTAAACCTAACTATCCAAGGTTTTTAGAATGTGTTTCTCAACCAAAAATCTCACTCAAAAGCAATCAACCCTTAACATTTAATTTTCCTAAAAATTTGGAATAATCTTGAGAAAGGTACTTCACGTCATGTCTACCCACCTCCCTCTTTCACAACATATGATTATAGGTGCCTTACGCGTCCTCATGCCAGCCTTCCTGACAAGACAGTGAAAAAATGCCTTGAATCTCGATTAGCCACCATCCACTCGGCTCTTGTGTGGCGCTTGCGGGTGGATAGTGGCGAACAAATTTTACAGTTTTCAAATCTTTTCATTGTAATATATCAAACACACACCACCTATCTTAGAGAGCATAAGAGAATAACTTACAAAAATTCCATGCATTGTTTCTATAAATTCTCCGTAACAATATCAGAATGTTCCCCCTAATAGATAAATTAAAAATAAGTCAATCAAAACATGTTACAAACTATATAGGATTCTTAATCAGGCTTCAAACTTGAAACTTTTCTGGGACATGTATAATTCTTAGGAAGACAGACTATTTTACTTGAAACAGATGGAGCAATTGTTTAGATCAACTGTCTAAAGGAATGAATTTTTTTGTTAGTTATATATATATAGTGAAGGGAATTCTTGTGAAGACGGGTTTATAACTAACATTGATTTAGCTTAGTTTGCTTTTATTTGGTTTCCCTCCCTCCCTGATTTAATAAATGATGATTCTATTAGAAACATGTTAGGTTTCCCAAACTATAGATTTGTCGTTTTTGAAAGGGTATATCATAGTTTCCCTTTTCTTTGTTTGTATTTTCCTTTTGTTTTATATATTAGGGTAATGCTCTTTGCATTAGTCTTGTTTAAAAAAATAATAATTATGATTAAAGTATACACTTTTATTTATGTCATAATTTTGTATTTTATCCAATCAAGCTAAGTTAAGTATAATATTATTATATGCAGGTCTTCCCACACCTTTATGGGGACAACCGCCCTAGATTGTTTATTTACTGGACGGTATGTAAATTGATTGAAGTAAAAGATCATGTGTAAAAGTTTAGTAGTGTATAAAAAAATTGATGTTGTTGTCCCAAAAAAATGACTATGATTGTAATAATTGCAGGCTGATGGATATAAAAAAACTGGATGCCATAACTTACTATGTCCCGGCTTTGTCCAAACTAGCAAAAAGATTGTACTTGGAAGTATACTTGCTCCAACTTCTACATATAACGGAGGACAATATGAAATTACCATATCGATCTGGAAGGTAATTTTCTACTGAGATTACCAAATTGACCGTAAAATAGTAGGATGAATAAATAGATATTTCTGCTTGTTCCTCTTGTTTTTTACTAATTTTGTCCCTCAAATAATGTGTGTACCATCAATACTGCTTCAGTTAGGTTACTAAAAGTAAAATAAAAATGGGGAAAAATACGTTCACCTCCCTTAAGGTCTCTTTAAATGACACAAACACCCCCTCTATTTTTTTTATTTAACAATGACCTCCCCTACTGTTTAACACCGTTTAACTTCGGCCAAAATTAACTTTCCTGCACTCAACACTTACAAATTTCCTTCATCCATGGAAGCAACACAAAAGACATGAACACAAGTCTTTCTCTTTAGTTCTCGTCTATTGGATAAATTATGTTCTCGTGTTTTATTGCTTTCGTACGTTTTTGTGGATATTTGAATTTCGAATTTTTGGGATACTTTGTTCACATGTGTGTATTTATAATATATTTGTGTTTATTCGGTATTGCTTTATGGTTCCAGCGACAATTGATTAAATCCCACAACATATGGAAGACAGTAGCTTCAATCGTGGGAGATGGGTTGATTTGCTTCCTTGTATTCGTTCCCAATTCCATTTTACGTTTGGTTTTAGTGTTCGTTCATACAGGAATAACAAACACCTTGTGGACGGAACTGCTATACAAAATTAAAAGAATTAAATTGTTCAGAAATGCTTACAAAAAATGGCAGAACTATAAGTTTAGTGGATGAAGATTATCATCATCAATAGAAACAAAAACAGAAAAATAGTTAATTTACGTTTAATAGACTAGTTTAACAGACTAGTTAACAGTGTTAAGTTAAAAGGGGAGGTATTTATCTATTTAAGAGACTTTAAGGGAAGTTGGTGTCTATTATAAAACTAAAGGGGATGTTTGTATCATTCAAAGAGACCTGAAGGGAGGTCGGTGTAATTTTCCCAAAAAAATATTTTATTTTTTGATATTAAAAAATATTAATCACATTAAAAAATTTAGGTATTTTTTATATCTTTAAAAATTGAGTTACCATTATTCATTTTATATTAAATTAATTAGAATATAAGATTTTTTGTTGTCTAGCTAAAATGTTGCATTTAATTATTAAATATGTGTATATTTTAGTAACTTAACTTTCTAAAATACAAAATGGTGTTTTTAAAGGTTTGCTTTTATTTTCTTTTCTATGTTTGTGAAGGATCGAGAGAATGGGAACTGGTGGTTTGCATATGGATCTGAAGTAGTTGGGTATTGGCCATCCTCCTTGTTCACAAAGTTGAAGGATAATGCACATGAAATTCAGTTTGGTGGAGAAATAGTGAATTCAAAATCAAAAGGGTCTCATACTTCCACCCAAATGGGTAGTGGACATTTTGCTGAGGAGAATTATGGAAAAGCTGCATATTTTAAGAATTTACAAGTTGTGAAATCTGATAACTCCTTCCATCCATTGTCAGAAGATCCCAAGTATATAGCAGATAAACCAAATTGTTATAATATAAAAGGAGGGAGTGCTCATGACTGGGGAAAATACTTTTACTATGGTGGACCTGGCAGGAATGAGAAATGTCCTTGAGTATTTGATAATATTAATAATAATTATAATAATAACAACATAGAATTAAAATAATCAAAATCTCTTTGGCGTTTTTTTTATTCAGGTGACTTATTCTTATGTTAAAATTAAACGTCTTATTTGATTATTTTCTTTAATTCACATGTTATCCATTGGTGATACCATTACCAATTGGACTCTATGTAATTGTCTAAAGAGAATAGAAAATAAAACCTACAACCTTTATTTTGTATCCCTTAGCTTTCATCGACTGCCAAACTATTCCTTCCTTCCATAATTTTTCTCTGAGTTTGCTTGCAATGGTAATTGCAACGGGGGTATACATTGTAATTATGGGTTGTTTCTTTGCACTCAGTTTCAAAGTAGTTTTGAGCAAGAAGTGTGAGGCAAACTAAGGTTTATCAAAACGGAAAATTCACAACTAGAAAAAGCAAAATTAGCGAGGGAAATTAGTGACGGAAAAAATGAAATTCCTCACAAATTTCTTGGTCGCAAAATTTAGTGACGGAATTAGAGAGGGATTTCACGTTTTCCCTCACTAAATATCCCTCACTAATTTTTGTTTTTTTAGTAGTGATTCTTATGAGTTCAAAGGCTAATAATTGATTACTTTTGGGGTATAGTTGACAAACAATCTAAACACCTTGGTGAGTGAAATCATTAAGTCTCTTAACAACGTAAAGAGATTGGCCAAAGGATAGAAATTAGGGTTGTTAGTGTTAAAATTAATTTCTTGTGACCTTTTGGTGTCTCTTTATAAAGAACACATTGATAGTGGTTTGAAGAAATCTCTCCTATCCATAAATAAGTCAAATATTTACCGAACTGAGTAGTAAAATATCATTGTGTTTTTCCATATGCTTTATCTTATTTAATTGTTTGTGATCAATTAGGTTTTGATTGCTGCTAATTTTGCTACACACATCAAAGTGTTGGTGTGTATTTTGATTTGAATTCACAACAATGGCCACCCACTGTGGATCAATAAGAACAAATCATTAAGCGAGAACCATCGATACCAAGTGGAATATCAAGATATTTATCAGAGATAACAATTTTGGTTTGTGGAAGGTAAAGATGCAAGCAATCTTGATCCATCAAATGTATGGATAGGAACTAAAGGGTGAGGTTACGTTAAGGTCTACCAAGTCACAAGAAGACAAAACTGAGATAGTGGACAAGGCTTTGCGTGCAATTGTCTTGTGCCTCAGGAATAAAGTTTAAGAAAAATTGTGAAGGAGAACACCACAACGATGATGTGAGAAAGGTTTGAGTCGTTGTATATGACCAAGTCATTGGCTCTTAGACATTTTATGGAAAAAAAACTACTCATTTAAGATGGTGGAGTCTAAAACCATCAAATAACAATTGACGGAGTTCAACAAAATCCTTGATGATCTGGTGGAGATTGAAGTGAATATGCAGCATGAAGACAATGAATGCTCTATACTCTTATTGTGTGCATTACCTATATCATTTGAGCACTTCAAGGACGTCACATTTTATGGTAAATAATGTACTGTCACCTTGGAGGAAGTTCAAACGACGCTTACAACCAAAGAGTTAACATAATTCAAGGACTTGAAGTTTGATGATAATGGTGAAGGCTTGGGTATCTCAAGAGGATGAGGTGGTAGTACTAGTAGAGGAGATTGTGAAACACACAAAGGGTGGTGACAAGTCAAATGAGATTGTCCTAAGTTAGAGTTTTAACCAAAATCTCATAAAGAGCTATAATATATTACAAAATCTCATTTAGATCAAATGAGTTAAGGTGGTGATTAAACTTGACATCAAATTGTGAAAACACAAAGGGGTGGTGACCAGTCTAAAGGCAATTTGTTTTCTAAGAAAGGTTCCTTAGTGGCTAAACTAGACATCAAATGAGATTTTGGAATAGATTATAGATGAATCAGGTTAGTATCTAACTAGGAATCAAGAATTTCATTTAGGAAGCGTAGAGTTGAGAAAAAGTTGCGTACCCGGTACCACATGTGGCTAAGAATCCGCATTCTCTTAATTAGTTTCATCTATCTGATCTAGGCAATGCACTTTTTTGTACTTAACCAAGATGAGGATACCATAAAAACCAGACATGGAGTGTAAAATTTTATAGAAGCATAGCTTGTTGTACTTTGATTAATTATGGACATATTAACTAAATTCACAGAGTTACAACTTGAGGAAGAAGCCCGTTGAACAACCTTGATATCTAGTTTCTCACTAAGAATACTTTTATTCTGATTAGGAGGCAAGTTAAGACTTCATTGCAAGAAACTTGACTTCTAGTGACTGGCAAAAACCGTCACAACAAATGGACTTTTGTATAACTAGCGAGTTGCAACGGACTTTTGCCTGTCTGTGTATGTTATACTTACGGAAAGTACCTTTACCTACGGTTGATCTGTCTGTAGAAGCTTTGCCTACAGACTAGTACTTTTACCTATGGTGACTCTGCCCGTAGGAAAAACAAATTCCCACGTTTTTTTTATGAAACCCCTAAATTTATTTATTATTTATTGTTGTTGCACTAATTATATTTTTCTCCATCATACAAATTGGTTAATATCGATTAAAAAAATTATATTTTGTCAAAATTGTTGGTAATTAATATTCCAAGCAATTAGCATATACAAATTGGTTAATATCTACTAAAACAATTATATTTTGTCAAAATTGGTAATTAATATTCCAAGCAATTAGCAACATCATATAGTCAAATTAAATTAATATTTGGTAAGAAATGTGTCAATGTATTATTCACTATTGTGGACAAATCATATAAACTAAAGAAAACACCAAAATATTTGTTCATTGTTCATGGCTTTAGTACTAATAAAAACTGAACCAACCGATCCAATCCAAACCGCATTGGTTTGGTTCGGATTTTATTTTAAAAGTCAACCGAACCAAACCAAACCGCATACATTTTTTTCCTGCAGTTCGGATGACTTTTAACCTCAAAACCGAACCAAACCGCACCGCAAACACCCCTAAATAACATGCATTAACTAAAAAACACGTAGGACATCTTTTTCTTCATGTAGACTTTTTCTTCATATCATAACCCACCAAGACTAGGTCATCTTCATTTTCCTCTTCTCCATCAATGAACCTTAAAATAGACAAAAAGCAATTAACAGTTAGAGTAATGACTATTAATGATATAACTAGAAATACCACCAAGGCCTTGGTTCCCATCCAGTGTTATTCTTGATAGACTGGAAATATAATTTTGCAAATTTAGACCCGAATTACCAGATGTCATCACTGAAGGACTCTTGTGTAGAGTTCTACATTCTGGTTGAGTGAGAGTTGTTTGGACTGTTGACATGTTCTCCAAATCTTTGCTATGATTCTCGTTATTCAAATTAATCTTGTTAGTGAATTGATTTTGAGCATTAGAAGTGCTAGCAATGTGCTTCTTACTAATAGGCTGTATATTTTAACAAACTCCAGGAGTGTTTTTACCTCTATATATTTAATATCTTTTAGTTGTTCCGGAGCCTAAAGTAGGGACCTCCAATAGGCTCTTGTCTCTAGGATTCACATAATAACTTCAGTATGACCCTTTAGGATGTCATGGGTTTTACCTTTATGACCTAAATTCATTTCCTCTATAGAAATAACTTATGGATTAACCCAATGTGGCTTAATATCGTCTATATTAGCATGTTTCCCATGCAATGCTGATTTTCTTTGGGGTCGTCCCTATATGTTAACTTTAGCTTCTGGCATTGCATGATGTTATGCTTAATCTGTTTGCACACAGTACAATTTTGTGGATGTATTTTTTTTTTTTTTTCAGTTTCAGAAACTGATTCAACATTGAAAGCGAATCCCTCTATTTCAACAAATAGTGAGTTATACATATACTCAAAATGGTCCAAATTGACTAGAAGTCTAGCATAA